>ULTX01049073.1_pt1 | contig 104527 bp, 95 predicted proteins | sample 1958041 | NCBI WGS metagenome assembly ULTX01 (sample SAMEA4835747, study PRJEB28245) | human gut metagenome | biome: gut microbiome; material: fecal sample | place: Denmark | collected 2008
ATGATATGCAATTCTCCTCCCTTACGCGGCTTGCGGTAATGCGAAGTGTATGAAGTAATGGGCTGCCCCGTACCCGAACGGGCTAACAAGCGGGTGAATACCCCCAAGGCTTCACGGTCGGGCACAATTTTTTCCAGTCCGAATGCCGTAATCTGCAATTTAGGCTGAGAAGTGCCCATATCCGCATTACCTTCGTTGGTGCACACCACACATTCGCCCGTAGAAGCCACGGCAAAATTGGCGCCCGTCATAGCCGCTTCGGCATGAATGAACTTCTGGCGCAGGTTCTTCCGTGCGGCATGGGTCAAATACGTTTGGTCGTTATTGCCCGGCTCGGTGCCCATTTCACGTACAAAGAGTTCACCTATCTCCTCTTTCTTGATATGAATGGCTGGCATCACAATGTGGCTGGGTTTCTTATGCATCAACTGAAGGATGCGCTCTCCCAAGTCACTTTCTACGACTTCGATGCCTTTTTCTTCCAAATACTCGTTCAGCCCGCATTCTTCCGCCAGCATCGACTTGCTCTTGATGAAATGCTTCACCTGATGCCCGTTGAGGATGTTATAGATAATCTTGCAATATTCCTCGGCGTCTTTTGCCCAATAGACGTATGCCCCATTGGCAAGCGCGTTTTTCTCAAACTCCTGCAACAATTGGTCCAAATGGCTGTTGCTGTACATCTTCAGGGCACATGCCGCGTCGCGCAGCTGCTCCCATTCGGGAACTTCCTTGCTCATTTTGTCCCGTTTGGCACGAACCATCCACAACGTTTCATCGTGCCATGCCGCCATGTCCTTATTCTTCAAGAACTCTCCGGCTGCTTTCGAATGTTTCGTACTCATAATCCTGCCGCTAAAATTTGAACAATATGAATGGTCTTGATAGGCAGACGGTCACGTTCGATAATGCCCGTCTGGTGCATCAGGCACGAACTGTCCGCCCCTACGATGTATTCGGCTCCCGTATCGATATGCCGCTGCACCTTGTCGCGTCCCATACGTCCCGACACATCGTGCTCTTCTACGGCAAACATACCCCCGAATCCGCAGCACTCGTCCGGACGTTCCGGTTCTACAATCTCGATGTCCTTCACCAGCGACAACAAGTCGCGCAACTTATTATAATAAGGTATGTTCAATTCGCTGGGCGAAGAAAGATGCATCAGGCGCACACCGTGGCAACTGTTCTGGATGCTGACCTTATGCGGGAACGATGCCGCAATCGAAACGGGCTTCACCACATCGTGGATAAACTCGCAAATATCATAAATCTTCCCTTCGCTGGCACACCGGTGCGGCTCTTCCGCCAGCAGGTTCCCATAATGGTCGCGCACGAACACCACACAACTCGCCGAAGGGCCTACGATATAATCGTAACGCTCAAACAAACGGTCGAAACGCTTTGCCAGTTCCTTGGCTTCTCCTTCAAATCCCGCGTTCGCCATCGGCTGCCCGCAACAAGTCTGGTCCAGCGGATAATCCACATCCACACCCAGACTCTTCAGCAGCTTATACGAAGCCACCCCCACTTCGGGATAGACCGCGTTGATGTAACAAGGGATAAACAATCCTACTTTCATGCTTTTCTCATTTAGTTTTTATCACGAACAAAGTTACACTATATTCTTGAATAAACGAAAATACTTCACGAATATTATCAGAAAATAATTTCAAGTCCTTAACCTAGAAATACAGACCCTCCCCAAAACGTACCTAGGTTCATCAGCCTACTCACCTAGATTCATCGGCTGATGAACCCGTATGCGTAAGCCGATGAACCCGTATGCATTTTTGGCAGAAGGGAAAAGACTTTTTGACAGGACTATTTTTCACATGGCATAAATACAAAAAGAAAAGCCGCCCCTCAAGAGAGAGACAGCTTTACGAATCGAGCCTCTTGTCGGATTCGAACCAACGACCCCGAGATTACAAATCACGTGCTCTGGCCAACTGAGCTAAAGAGGCAGGTGGGTAAGCTTACCATATCGCGCCGCTACAACCAACTACCTTTGCTGCGATCAAGCCCTGGAGGATTCGAAGGGAGCTGGCCGTATGGGACTTACCCGTATTTCAAATATCTTGCAATCCCTGAACTATCGGCGCGATATTTCTTGATTGCGGGTGCAAAGGTAAGCGTTTTTTTTGAATCTGCAATACCTTTCGATAAAAAAATGAAGAAAATTTGAAAGAAACATCATTTTTCCCGCTTTTCATAGAGGAAATAGAGACAAAAAGCGTACTTTTGTAGACGAATATTTAAAGAAAAAAGATAATGACAACAGATAGACCAGTCTCCATTCAAGAACCTTCAATGAGGTTCGGCACTTACATGGGTATTTTTTGGATGTTCAAATTCATCTTTCTCCCATTAGGCTTCAGTATACCCTTGTTGCAACTCTTTTTTATCCTATGCACGCTTTTTGTGCCCATTTTAGGATACCTGTACGCACGAAAGTTCAGAAACACCTATTGCGAGGGGACAATATCTTTCTCCCGCGCTTTCCTTTTTACGGCATGTATGTACATTTTTGCGGCGATGCTGACGGCGGTAGGCCATTACATCTATTTCCAGTTCATCGACCAAGGATTCCTGATGGACATGTACCGCCAGCAACTGAATGAAGCTAAAGCAATGGTACAAGGCGAACTTGCCACTTCGATTGACCAAATAATGATTGCATTTGACACGGTAGCGGCACTTACCCCCATTCAGCTTACTTTCCAACTTATCACGCAAAACGTATTTTATGGCATCCTCCTGTCTTTACCCACAGGATTGCTGGTCATGAGGTACAAAAAATAATTTTTAATCCATAATACTCAGTTCCTAATTTTTAATTACTTATTCAGATGGACATATCAGTAGTAATACCTTTATATAATGAAGCCGAATCATTGCCCGAACTGCACGCTTGGATAAAACGAGTCATGAACGCACACGGATTCAGCTATGAAATTATCTTTGTAAACGATGGAAGTACCGATAAATCTTGGGAGATTATCGAGAAATTAAGCCAAGAAAATAAAGAAGTAAAAGGCATCAAGTTCCGCCGGAATTACGGCAAGTCTCCGGCATTGTATTGCGGGTTCGAACGTGCCGAAGGAGATGTGGTCATCACCATGGACGCCGACCTGCAAGACAGTCCCGACGAAATTCCGGAACTCCACCGGATGATAACGGAAGACGGCTATGACTTGGTTTCGGGCTGGAAGCAGAAACGCTACGACCCGCTCTCGAAAACCATACCGACCAAGTTGTTTAACGCTACCGCACGTGCCGTATCGGGCATCCACAACCTGCACGACTTCAATTGCGGGCTGAAGGCATACCGGCGCGATGTAGTGAAAAACATCGAAGTATATGGCGAAATGCACCGGTATATCCCTTACCTTGCCAAAAACGCGGGCTTTACCAAAATCGGGGAAAAAGTCGTGCACCACCAAGCACGGAAATACGGAAAAACGAAGTTCGGGCTGAACCGCTTCGTCAACGGATACCTGGACTTAATTACCCTGTGGTTCTTATCCACTTTCGGGGTCAAGCCTATGCATATCTTCGGATTCTTGGGCACCATTATGTTCCTCTTGGGACTTATTTCTGCAGGTGTTATCGGCTTCAACAAGCTGTATGACATGTATGCGGGCCATCCGTACCGGCTGGTAACGGAAAGCCCTTACTTCTACCTTGCCCTGACCACTATGATTATCGGGACGCAGCTTTTCCTTGCCGGATTCATCGGCGAACTGATTGCCCGCAACGCTCCCGAACGCAATAAATATCAAATTGAAAAAGAATTATAACGATGAAAAGACTACCGGTGCTACTCTGCATCCTCTTGCTGACAGGGGTGCTTATTCCAAGTTGTGAGGTGGAGAACTGCCCGCCCAACGCTTTGTCGTACCTGCATTTTTCGCTGGTAGACCAAAACGGAAGGACGTTCCAAACTTCGGACACCATTACCATCGTAGGGCAGACCCTTGCCAACGATTCGCTTGTATCCGATACGCTCATCAATCAGGAAACGGCTGCAAACAGCTTCACCCTGCCTTTAAGCTACGACGCTTATACCCAGTTTATCTTTGTCTATCATGCGTTGAATGCCGGCTATGTGGGACGGGATACCATCCGGATTGACCACCGCAATATCCCCTATTTCACCAACTTAGACTGCGGCACCATGATGTTTTACGAAATTACCAATGTCGGGCACACCCACCACAGGCTCGACTCCATTGCTATCACTAATCCGAATATAGACAACAATGAGAAAGAGAATATCCGCATTTATTTCACTGTTTCTGGCGTTGAGCAGTAGCCTCCTGTTCTTGCTTCCCGCTCCGGCATGGGCGCAAAAGAAAGACAAAGAACAACTGAAGGCAGACTATAAGGCTTCCCCGTTTTATCAAGGGAGCTCTGTCGGTATAGAGATTGCCGGTATAGGGGGATATCTGTTGGGAGGAGACATATTGAGCAGCGAGATTATCTTGCAAAGCAATCTGAAAAACCGTTTCTTGCCTACCCTCGAAATAGGATATGGGAAGACCGATGTGGTGAACGATGCCAACGACATGCATTACAAAACATCCGCCCCCTATTTCCGCATCGGTATGGACTATAATGTATTCTATCTGAAACCTTACCTGCCGGGCTATCTATACGTAGGCTTGCGCTACGGCATGAGCTCGTTCAGCTACGACGTGAGCGGACCCGACATGAGCGACCCCAACTATGGAGGCACTACCGTGCCTTTCTCCTACTCGGGCATGAAAAGCAAGGCGAGCTGGCTGGAAGGCGTGGTAGGCATCAAAGTAAAGATATACAAAGGCTTCCACATGGGATGGGCGGTGCGCTACAAGATGCGCATGAGCATCACCAACCACGAGAACTCTCAACCTTGGTACGTGCCCGGATTCGGGAAAAACGCCAGCAGCAGCTTCAACCTGACCTATAACTTAATTTACAATCTTCCGTTTTAGCACATGAGCACGTTAGAAATTTGGTTGTTGGCGGTCAGCCTGGCTATCGACTGCTTCACGGTATCCGTTGCCAGCGGAATCATCCTGAGGCGCATCCATTGGAAAACATTCCTCACGATGGCTTTCTTCTTCGGCTTCTTCCAAGCATTGATGCCCCTGTTAGGATGGTTCGGAGCCAGCCGTTTCAGCCACCTCATCGAGGCATACGACCACTGGATTGCCTTCGGGCTGCTCGCCTTTTTGGGCATCCGCATGATACGCGAATATTTCAAGGACAGCGAAGAATGCAGCTTCGACCCTACCCGGCTGAAAGTGATTATCACCCTCGCCGTAGCGACCAGCATCGACGCGCTGGCGGTAGGCATCTCGTTCGCTTTCACCGGATACAACAATTTCGAGCGTCTGCTCTCCCCGCTCCTGATTATCGGGCTGGCATCTTTCCTGATTTCGTTAACCGGAAGCCTCATCGGCATCTTCTTCGGGAAACGGTTCAACCTGCGCATGGAGCTGTTCGGCGGGCTGGTGCTCATCGGCATCGGAGTGAAGATACTGTGCGAGCACTTGCTCGGTTAGAAAATTGAGAATGATAAGTATGTGTATCGAATTAAATGAAATAAGGAAACGCAGATTTTCGCAGATTCACGCAGATTTAATTAATTATCAAAAAAATAATCTGCGAAAATCTGCGTGAATCTGCGTTTTAAGCTGACGCATTTATAAACTAATTAGAACAATGGCAAATAGAAACGGACTGAAATGGCAAATCCCCTTCCTGCTCCTGCTCATCGTGGGAACGGTGCTCATCTTACGCAAACAAGCCCCTTACCAAACCGACCAAGGGCTGGTGTTCGGCACCATGTATAAAATCACTTACCAATCGAAAGAGAACCTGAAAACGGAAATCGAAGCCGAACTGCAAAAGGTAGACCGTTCGCTCTCGCCTTTCAACAAGCAATCGGTCATCACCCACATTAATGACAACACCGACATGCAGGCGGATTCCCTGTTCGCCTACGTCTTCCGCTTAGCCAAACAGATTTCGGAAGAAACCCATGGCGCATTCGACATCACCGTAGCCCCGCTGGTCAACGCCTGGGGATTCGGGTTCAAAAATGCCGACAACGTGGATTCATTGACTATCGACAGCCTGCGCCAATTCGTGGGATTCGAAAAGATACGCCTTGAAGACGGAAAAGTCATCAAGAGCGACCCGCGCACGATGCTGGACTGCAGCGCCATAGCCAAAGGATTCGGAGTGGACTGCGTGGCACGGCTGCTCGACCGGAAAGGCGTGCGCAACTACATGATAGACATCGGCGGAGAACTGGTGATGAAGGGCGAGAACTCGAAGATGCAGCCGTGGCGCATCGGCATCAACAAGCCCATAGATGACTCGCTCGCCGTCAACCAAGAACTGCAAACCATACTCCAGATTTCGGATGCAGGGCTTGCCACATCGGGAAACTACCGCAATTTCTACTATAAAGACGGAAAGAAATACGCGCATACCATCGACCCTCGCACGGGCTATCCCATCCAGCACAACATCCTTTCGGCTACCGTCGTAGCTCAGGATTGTGCCACGGCAGATGCCTACGCCACCTCGTTCATGGTCCTTGGGCTGGACTCCGCCAAAGCCATTTGCGACGCTCATCCCGAGCTGGACGCTTACTTCATCTATACCAAGGAGGACGGGAAAACAGACGTATATTATACGGAGGGGATGAAGCGGTATATTGTGAGGTAGTCAACAATTAATAATGAACAGTTAAATGAATATCCGCAAATCGCCAATGTAGGGGCGTATCGCATACGCCCTGAATACACCAATTATCTACGCGGATGTTTTCGGGCGTATGCGATACGCCCCTACAGTTAATTTAGTAAAATAGGGATATTCATTAACAGTTAATAGTTAAACGGTGAATCGCATGAGATTTACATCGGGCAAAGTCTCGGAAACGATGAATCGCATGAGATTTATGCCAAACAAAGCCTCGGAAGTGATGAATCGCATGAGATTTATGCCAAACAAGACCTCGGAAGTGATGAATCGCGTGCGATTTACGCCGGGCAAGGCTTCGGAAGTGATGAATCGCATGAGATTTATGCCAAACAAGGCCTCGGAAGTGATGAATCGCATGAGATTCACGTCCGGCAAGCCCTTGGGTTAACTTGTAGGGGCGTATCACATACGCCCCGAAAACATCCGCGTGGATAAGTTGGTGCATTCGGGCGTATACGATACGCCCCTACGGCTGGCACTTTGCGGACATTAAAGATAAATTAAAACTAAAAATAGAAGCAACATGAAAGAAACAAAAGAAGAAAACCCGGCGGGATTGCCCGAAAACGCATTCCGCCCATTGAAGCCGGGCGAGCAGTATCATCCGCTGATGTCGCCCGACAAGAAGTATCCCGAAGTAAACGCCTGGTCGGTCACGTGGGGCATCGCCATGGCTATCCTGTTCTCTGCCGCCTCGGCTTACTTAGGGCTGAAAGTAGGACAAGTGTTCGAAGCCGCCATTCCTATCGCTATCATTGCCGTAGGCGTGTCGGGCGCGGCGAAACGCAAAAGCGCATTAGGCGAGAACGTCATTATCCAGTCTATCGGAGCCTGTTCGGGAGTCATCGTTGCGGGAGCCATCTTCACCCTGCCCGCGCTCTACATCCTGCAAGACAAGTATCCCGAAATGACCGTCGATTTCTTCCAGATGTTCATCAGCTCCCTGCTGGGCGGCATCTTGGGCATCCTGTTCCTGATTCCGTTCCGCAAATACTTCGTGAGCGAAAAGCACGGCGAATACCCCTTCCCCGAAGCTACCGCAAGCACGCAGGTATTGATTTCGGGCGAAAAGGGAGGAAGCCAAGCCAAGCCGTTGCTCTTTGCCGGACTTATCGGAGGACTGTATGACTTTATCGTGGCTACCTTCGGCTGGTGGAACGAGAATTTCACCACCCGCGTATGCGGCTGGGGAGAAATGATAGCCGATAAAGCCAAGTTGGTGCTCAAAATCAATACCGGAGCCGCGGTGTTGGGACTGGGCTACATCGTGGGCTTGAAATACGCCGCTATCATTTGCGCGGGCTCGCTTGCCGTATGGATAATCATCGTGCCGGGCATTGCCCTGCTTTGGGGCGACCAAGTGTTGAACGCCTGGAATCCGGCAATCACCCAAACCGTAAGCTCGATGTCGCCCGAAACTATCTTCGCCGAATATGCCAAAAGCATCGGCATCGGAGGCATCGCCATGGCAGGCATCATCGGCATTGTCCGCTCGTGGGGGATTATCAAGAGTGCCGTAGGTCTGGCGGCTAAAGAAATGGGCGGGAAAAAGGCGGAAGCCAACGTTGTCCGCACCCAAAAGGACTTATCAATGAAAATCATCGCTATCGGCTCGATTATCACGATTGCGCTCATCGCCTTGTTCTTCTATTTCGACGTAATGCAAGGCAACCTGCTCCACACCATTGTAGCCATTATCCTTGTGGCAGGCATCTCGTTCCTGTTTACGACAGTAGCGGCGAATGCCATTGCCATTGTGGGCACCAATCCGGTTTCGGGCATGACCTTGATGACCTTGATTTTGGCATCGGTGGTCATGGTAGCCGTAGGCTTGAAAGGGGCAACCGGCATGGTGGCAGCATTGGTCATGGGCGGCGTGGTATGTACGGCATTGTCAATGGCTGGAGGATTCATCACCGACCTGAAAATCGGTTATTGGCTGGGAAGCACTCCCGCCAAGCAGCAGACGTGGAAATTCCTCGGTACACTGGTGTCGGCAGCTACCGTGGGCGGCGTCATCATGATTCTGAACAAGACTTACGGATTCTCGTCCGGAGCACTTGCCGCCCCGCAAGCCAATGCCATGGCGGCTGTAATCGACCCGTTGATGAACGGTGTGTCTGCCCCTTGGCTGCTTTATGGCATCGGAGCCGTATTGGCTTTGGTATTGACTTATTTTAAAGTCCCTGCCCTCGCCTTTGCCTTAGGTATGTTTATCCCGTTGGAACTGAACCTTCCGCTCATCGTAGGAGGAGCCATTAACTGGTATGTCACCACCCGCAGCAAAGACGCTTCCGTCAATACGGCACGCGGGGAAAAAGGCACCCTGCTCGCTTCGGGATTCATCGCCGGAGGTGCCTTAATGGGAGTGGTAAGTGCCGCAATGCGTTTCGGAGGAGTCAATCTGGTAAACGAAGCATGGCTGGCAAATCCGATGAGCCAAGTGGTATCGCTCGTTGCATACGCACTCCTTATTATCTATTTAGTCAAAGCAAGTATGAGAATTTCAAAATAATCTTACCATGAAAAAGTTAGCATTAATGAGTTTACTCTTCGTTTCTACGCTGCTCTCGGCGCAGGAACCTATCAAAATCAAGTTATGGCAAAACGGCGCGCCCAATGATAACGGCATGACCGGGCAAGTGGAAAACGGACCGCTCTATGTGGCAGAACCGACCATCGAAGTCTATCCCGCTAAAGAAAGCAACGGATTGGCAATCGTCATGTGCCCGGGCGGCGGATACGGACATCTCGCTATGGCACACGAAGGACACGACATGGCAAGCTGGTTCAACAGCCAAGGCATCACGTATGCCGTCCTGACTTACCGCATGCCCAACGGAAACAATGAAGTGCCCCTGAGCGATGCCCAACAAGCCTTGCGCATCATGCGCCAGCACGCAAAAGAATGGAACATCCAAAAGTTAGGCATCATGGGAGCTTCCGCCGGAGGACACTTGGCAAGTACAGCCGCAACCCATTTCACCGACGCCGAGACCCGTCCCGACTTCCAAATCCTTTTCTATCCGGTCGTCACCATGGACCCGACTTATACCCACATGGGCTCGCACGACAACCTGTTAGGCAAGAATCCATCAAAGGAACTCGAACAGAAGTATTCGAACGAATTGCAAGTCACTCCAGAGACGCCTCAAGCCTTCATCATGCACAGCAGCGATGACGGTGTCGTTCCTGTAGCCAATAGCGTAAACTACTACATGGCATTGGTGAAAAATGGTGTATCTGCCAGCCTGCACACCTATCCCATCGGCGGACACGGCTGGGGATTCCGCGACAATTTCATCTACAAACGCCAATGGACCGGCGAACTGGAAAAATGGTTGCGGGAAATAAATAAGTAATAATTCTTTGCGAATCAAATAAAAACCATTACCTTTGCACCCGCTAATACGGGATATTAGCATAATTCAAATCATTAATCATTAATTAAAGAACAACAAAATGGCAACAAAAATCAGATTGCAAAGAAGAGGACGTAAAGGATATGCGTTCTACTCAATCGTTATCGCAGATTCAAGAGCACCACGTGATGGTAGATTTATTGAAAAAGTGGGTACTTACAACCCGAACACCAATCCTGCCACAGTAGATTTGAATTTCGACCGTGCAATGTACTGGGTTATGGTAGGTGCACAACCTACAGACACTGTACGCAACATTTTGTCTCGCGAAGGTGTTTACATGAAGAAACACTTGATGGGAGGCGTTGCTAAAGGCGCATTCGATGAAGCTACAGCTGAAGCTCGCTTCAACGCTTGGAAAGAAAACAAACAAGCCGGCTTAGAAGCACAAAGAGCAAAAGAAGAAGAAGCCAAGAAAGCTGCTGCTAAAGAACGTCTGGAAGCAGAAAAGAAAGTAAACGAAGAAATTGCGAAGAAAGTAGCTGATAAGAAAGCCGCTGAAGCTGCAGCTAAAGCTGAAGCAGAAGCCGCTGCAAATGCTGAAGAAGCACCTGCAGAAGAAGCTACTGAAGCTCCGGCAGAAGCATAAACATTCTTTTATTACTTATAAAAATACCTGGTTTCGTTATGAAGCCGGGTATTTTTGTATAATCAAATGTATATTAAGCGAAGTATGAAGAAACGCAGATTTTCGCAGATTAACGCGGATTTGAATTAATATTTAAATTATAATTTGCGGAAATCTGCGTTAATCTGCGTTTATAGCATCCAATCACCGCTTGATGAAATAAACCACCGTAGGAAGATGGTCGCTATATCCGTTCAGCCAGCGTCCTCCGGCTTGGGTACGGTTGGGATAACCGGCATATTTGCCATCGGTCTGAAACAAATAGTCACGCTTGAATATCTCGTGGCTCTCGTAAGTCAGCTTGCGCGGACGGCGGTTTAAGAAATTCCCCGTAAACACAATTTGATCGAAAAGATTCCATTTGCCACGGTATTTCAGGGTTCCGTCTCCTTCGGCTAACGTATTCCACCACGGATTATACAATTCTTTCTTTTTCACATCCTTTGCGTAACGTTTCGCGCCTAATGATTCTGCCATGCTTTTGTCCATCGGGTCATCGTTCATATCGCCCATAATGACAATCTTGATTTTCGAGTCCAAGCGTTGCAACGAATCTTTTAGGGCACGCACTTGCATTCCGGCACGTTCGCGGGCAGGAGATTCCGCACCGCGTGAGGGCCAATGATTCACGATAAAGGCAATCCGTTCACCAGCCATTTTCCCATCCGCTATCAAGAAGCCACGTGTGGGACGGTCTGTAGGATTGGCAAGCTGATAGGGAACCAATTTGGTAGCCGTCACTTGGAAAAGTTCCGGATTATAGAATATCGCACAATCGATGCCCCGCTCGTCCGGTCCCTCGTAATGAATAATCTGATATCCTCTGTTTTCCAAAGCCGGTTGCTTCAATAGGTCTTCCAACACCCGGCGGTTTTCTACTTCCGCCATGCCGATTACCGCTGCCCCTTCGGACACCTTATCCGTAGCCAAGAGGCTCAATACGGTCGATATATGCTCTAACTTCGACTGGTATTTCTTCTCGTCCCATTTATTCCGCCCGTCAGGCAAGTATTCGTAATCGTTCTTTCCTTCATCGTGAACGGTATCAAATAGATTCTCCAAATTATAAAACGCCACTCCGTAGAGTTTTCCTTTCTTGTTTTGTGCATTGCCTACTACAACGAGTAAGACTAAAAGCACCATTAATCCGATTCTTCTATACATATTTTTAGGAGTCTCAAACGCAGAGACGCAAAAGCGCAAAGTTTTTATTTTTTAGCAGACAAAGGTGCGCTGCGTTTTTGCGTCTTTGCGTTCTATTAAAAATTACCATTTCCAATCGTTTATCACCGCTTCCGCTTCCACTTGATTCTCTACGGCATCATCCAAGTTGCAGAAGAAATCAATGCCGGTTTTCCGTTCCAATTCGTCTACCGATACCACATAGCGTTGCAAATCTTCGGCTTTCGGATTGCGTGCCAAGCCTTCCTGATGCGGAACAAGGAAAGCTATCGCATGAAACTCATTTCCTTTTTGAGCCAATATAGCCATGAAATAAGAGGCAGGACATGCCAATCCGTGTATCGTGAAACCATTGGCGTCGGTGGTAGGCGTACCGCCTTGCACCTTTGTTCCGGTGAAATTCACTAATAAATCATTCAATGTTCCACCCTTTGCCACATATACCTTATCATACGTTCCCGATGCGGTAGAGCGTCCCCATGCCTGCACTTGTGCTTCCAGTTCCCGCCAAAAGCCACCGTTGAAATCATTCAATTGGGGAGACATATTACTATAATAGAAGGTCTGTTCGTTTGCTTCCTTTACATATACCCGGTCTTCCGAAGCGCATAAATGTCCTTTATCGAAACCGTCGCTCTTGTGGTCGGCTTCTTCGGTCTGCATGTCCGAAGGCAATCCCGGATCTACCGCCCACGCATCGGTGCGCGATACTTCATCAGCTGAGGTGGTTTTATCGAACGAGAAAGCTACCCAGTTGGCATGTCTCTTTGCGGCATTCCATTCCAAGGCATAATTCAATATCTGCTTGCCATCCACCGTAACATCATGGGCGACAAAGACATTCGAATCATTCAAACAAGGCATTTCGTATTCCGTGAGATAAGCGTCTCCGGTATTGGCGTTCAAATTTCCTGCCGGAGCATCTTCCTCTACATATTCGATGGTTACGTTATTCCCTTCGATATCCAATACCCGGAACTTCAGGAAACGATAACGGTCGGCGCCCATACACCATGCCCAATAAGCGGATTCTTCCTCAATGTCGATAGATTGTTGCCAACCGCTTTCCTGCACCGGAATATCCTGCATAGCATCCAAGCGTCCGGCATCACTCTTCACAAACCAATACACATCGCCGTGGAAAGTCCGGTCTTGAATATAAAACGGATAAGTGAAGCCTTCGGGCTGGCAAATAGAAAAGCCTTCCGATGCACTTTCATATCCTTTCAACACAAGTGTGACCGCCCCTTCTTGCGTGGTCTCATTCTCTATAATTATCGCCTCATTGTCACTACATCCTGTAGCCATCCAGCCGAGGAGCAACATGTAAATACTTAAAATCTGCTTCATATATTCATCATTAAAAATCACCAGTAACAAACGGTAATGTCATTCTGAACGAAGTGAAGAATCTCGAATACACAAACTGAAATACACGAGATTCTTCGCTACGCTCAGAATGACATTACTCTTACATATTTCACTTATTCAGCCTCGTTCACCACAATATTCTTGAACTCCCATGTAGGAGCAGCCGTCGAATTGCTGATGTAAACAAAGGCGATGCGGATAGTCTGACCTACGTAGGCACTCAAGTCATACGGACCTACGGGATAGAAATCCCATGTCTGTCCGTCAGACCATTGAGTTTCATCATAAGTCAAGTCTTCCCAGGTACAAGACTCTACATTGTCTACATAGTCGGTAGAAATCTTAATCAGGAAGTGGTCGGTCAACGCTTCACCATTCAAATAGCGGTGTGCCTCTTCGAACGATAATTGCGGAGCCATGGCTTCCGACAAATCTACGGTAGGAGATACCAGCCAGCTTTCCGCCGGATAGTTCGTGTTATTATAGTAAGCCGAAGCTTTCCAGCCGTACGTAGCGTCGTTCTTCCATACATAATTTACGCCTTGCATCGAAATGTCTTGGATAACGAATCCGCCTTCATCGCCTACCAAACTTTCATTGAGGTATGTGCCCGCCATAGCTACATAACCCTCGGCGGTCTTTTCGAACGTAGTGGTGCGGGCAGAATAAATCTGCGATGCGCTCCAACCCGCGTCATACGTATATTCCGTTACAGCCATCGTACCCTCGGCATTTGTCCGATAAACCACGGCAGCCTTCTCGCCCTTAACCGCAAACGGGAATTTCTGAACCAAATAGATGGGGAATACATTCGCCGGTTTCGATACATAATCGGCACCCAAGTCCGCATAAAGCGCAGGGTCGGCAACTACGACATTCGCATCTTCATTCGCATATTCGCTCCATGCGCCTTCACGATAGACATAAAGGGCAGCCGTATTGGCGTATGCGCCCGACGCACGGCTCATCTTCAGCATCTGAGCGGCGATTTCCGATTCGGGCACCTCCTTGAAGAGGCATACATCCCAGTATTGAGCGTTCACGATAGCCAAGTTCTTGATTTCGGCGGTAGGCGCGCACTGGTCGGTGCTGGTATAAGCGAATGCCAAGGTAATCTTTTTCCCTGCATACTGAGCTAAATCCACATTTTGAGCGATGAAATTCCAACCGTTGAACTTCGAGCCATCGTAAGTGAGGTCGGTCCATGTAGCTGTCTTTACATCACCCGCATAATCGGTAGAGACTTTCACCTTCATAAAGTCTGATGCATTGTTCCCGTTCAGGAAATTGAAGGCGAAATCAAACTTCAGTGCCGGATTCTGCGCTTCCGACAAATCAATTTCCGAAGAAACCAGCCAACTTTCCGAAGGCAGATTCTTTCCTCCTACGTATGCCGAAGCCTTATAATAGCCGTAATCATCGTGTTTCCATACATACGTAGAGCCTTCGGGAAGCGTTACGTCCTTGATGGTGAACAAGCCGGTCTCTTCCGCCATCGGGTCTTCGAAATACGTGTAGCGCGAAGCCGCATAGCTTCCGAAGCTATACGATTCCTTATACAGGGTCAGCTTCACGGTCTTGCCCCTTTCGATGTTTTTCAGCTTGAACGTGCCGTCCCCGTTCGATTCAATCGCCCATTCGCCGCCTTCGGTAGGCAAAGAAGTCGTAAAGTTAAAATTATCGTGTGTCTCGTCCATGTAGATGTACTGCATGTTCGTGTTCAGCAACGTATAGCCTTCCGAACCTTCCTCGATGGTGATAACCTGGTCCGTACCGTTGTCCGAAGAAATGATGCCATCGGTCACGCTTATCGCGTCAGGATAAATAAACCCGAATGGCTCGCTGGGGTCATCCAGCTTCCCGAACGGATAATAGTTCCCGTCATTGGCTTTAGCCGCAATCACATAATTGCCCACTTCCCCTTCGAAGTCGTTGATTTGCTGATATACCACGGGGACAACACCGCCTCCCGCACCGGGTTCGAATTCCGAGTAAGCGTAGTTCACGGCTACCATATCCCCTTCTTGCGGGTCTTCTATTCTTGATTCCAATACAGAAGGAATCTGACGCAAGGTAGACGGAGAAAGGTAAGTGGCGGTAGAAGTGCCGTTCCACACGCTCCGATAATCGTTATTGGTCAACGTATAGTCCGAAATGTGCTTGAAGTCGGCAAGATAGCCCGACTCGCCCCGATACATATTATACTGCACCGAGATGCGCGAGCCGGTATCGGCATTCGGATATTTGTAATCGATAAAGGCGGGCAAATACCATTCGGCTTCCGTTGCATCGGCAAAATACTTGTTCTCGCCAATAGCTTCCAAAGCCGTTACATACGATTGCCCTTCCGGGTCTTTCGACAAGGCAAGCTCCTTGTTCGCCTCCATTCCGGCAATGGTCCCATAATCGGAAGAAGCCAGCTGGATAGTGACACCTGTCTTGATATCGGTTATGTCATAATCGATATTGAACTGGTCGTTGTAATCTTCGCACGCCGACAAACCTGCCAGCAATACGGTCGACATGAGTATTATCTTTTTCATATACTGCGTTTCTTTAATTTAGGGGTTAGAAGTTTACTCTCAGTCTCAAGCTATACGTACGCCCAAAAGCGTAATAGCAGTAAATGTTCTCGGCTGTAGCTTCCTGCAAGGTAGAAGAAGAAAGCGTGTTCGGATTGAACGCCTTCGAGATATACTGGTAATCCAACAGGTTGTTCACGTTTCCGGAAAGAATGGCATTCAGCTTGCCGATCTTGAAGCGGTAAGAAGCATTCAGATCAAACTGGCTTGCCGCAGGAATCTTCCACGGGTCGAGCACCGACACTTCCCTGCCCAATGACAGGTTGCTTCCCGACAGGGAATAGTAAGCATAGTTACGTCCGTAATACGTCCAGTCGGCACCCACACGGATGGATTTGCCTATCTTGAAAGTCGCACCGATAGCCGCGGTGGTCTGTGCCGAACCTCCCACGCGCACGCCTTTCAGGTTGATTTTCGCGTTGGCATGGTCGGCTGCTCCTACCGTAGTGGTCGTTCCTTCCGAGGTCAAGGCGTTTCCATGCGCATCGTATGCATATCCTGTAGCATTGCTATCCCATTTCCAATCACCCAACGAGAACATACCGGTCAGTTCCAGCCAGCTCAGCGGAGTGATTTTCATATCCAATTCAATACCTTTATGCAACGCATTTACACCGGTCATGTTCATGTAATATTCCATTTGATTATCCAATGTGCCGCTCTTGGTCATGGTCTTGTCCAGCCATTTTGTCCAATAAGCGTTCAGGTTCGCGCTCAGCCATTCGTTGCGGAAACCGTAACCCAACTCGAACGACAAGACTTTTTCGTTCTTGGCATCCTTATTAATGGCATGGCTGGTAGTAGCCTGCATGAAAGCGCCGTAAGAGAATTTCGGCGCACGGCTGATATAACCTAAATTAAAGAATACATTGTGATTGTCGGTGATGTTGTAGTTGGCACCGCCCTTTGCCGTAAAGCCTAAGAAGCTGACTTTGTCCGATTTGGCATGAGCCTTGTCGTAATAGAAGCGGTCGTAACGCCAATACGTAGTGTTCGACAACGAACCGGCTACGAAAGCCGAAAGCTTGTCTTTGTTGAATTCAGTTTGGAAGAAAGCACCTTCCTGCAATACGTGTCCGTCATAGTCGCGGTAAACCACATCGCCCACGCCTAATTTCTGGTATCTCCATGCCGGATTAGCCGCATTAATATTGTTAGCCGCCTGCACATCGCCGCGGGTAGAGTCCATAAAGTATTGCCCGCCGAACAAGTCTGATATTTCATTGGTATGCGTACCTTTATAATAACGGAAGTCGATGCCGCCGTAGAAATCGAAGTATTCGCCGAACTTCGTGGTGTAGGTCGAGAGCAAACCGTACCAGTTATGATAGTTCTTCGACTGACTCATCACCAACATGGAACCGTATTCGCTCGCGGCATTGATGTCTTCGATGGCTCCATAGTCGAACGTGCCGTCCGCCTTGCGGAACTTGGTCTGCAATTCGCCGTAATAAGCGCCGTTCCAGTCACGGTACGAATAGCCGTAGTCCTCGTTTCCTTGTCCCGAATTGCCGTACCCGCGTCCGATAGACACGTAAGCCACGGTGCTCAACGATGATTTCTCGTCAATCTGCCACTGGTGGTTCAAGCTGATTTGCGGCTTGTGATATACGTTGTATTCCGCGCTCTGACGCTCCCCGTTGTTATCGAATCCGTAAGTGGAATTATACTTGTAATTCTTCACGCCATATACCTTCTCCATGCGTTGCCAGTCGGCGATAGTCAACGCGCCGTCACGCTGGTAGTGCTTTTGCGGAGCACCGAAAGCCGTAAGCGACAACTGGTGCGCATCGTTCAGACGCTTCGAGATGTTCAGGAAGTAATTATAGCCTTCGAAATCAGTTCCTTGCACATAGCCGTTACCCCACGTGCGCGAGCCGAGCAAAGTCATTGCCCAACCGCTTTTCGACACGCCAGTAGAGACGCTGAACAACATCTTATTCATGCCGTCGTTGCCCATCGAATAAGCGACCGTTCCGCCCTTTTCGCTATCCAGCCCGCGGGTCACGATGTTGATGGTACCGCCTACCGAAGGAGCCGAAACCTTCGAAGCTCCCAGTCCGCGCTGGGTCTGCATCGAACGGGTCACGTCGGTCAGTCCTGCCCAGTTCGACCAATAGACGCCTCCCCACTCCATGTCGTTCATCGGCACACCGTTCACCATCACGGCAATGTTTTCGTTGCCGAACCCGCGCATGTAGATTTCCGAGTCGCCATAACCTCCGCCTTCCTTGTTGGCATGCACGCCCGGAGTAGATTTCAAGATTTCAGGGAATTCCTGCGTACCGAGTTTTTCTTCAATGAAGTCCATACTTACGCTGGACACGGCTACCGGCGTTTTGCGGGCGATAGCGACAGAAGATGTAATTACAACATCCTGCAACATCTGCGTATCGTGGTCCATTCCCACAACGCCCAAGTCGACTTCTCCTTTTTGAGTAATCTCCATCGTCTTCTCTTTATAACCGATATAAGAGAAGACAACCGTTACTCCCGACTTGGAAATTTTCAATGTAAACCCTCCGTTTACATCGGTTATCGCACCTTGAGTTGTGCCCTTCACGGCAACCGTCGCCCCGATGAGAGGCTCGTTCGTGACCGCATCCACAACTGTACCTTTTAGGGTAGCCTGAGCTACCGCCGTTGCTGTACAACAAATCGTAAGCACGGCAAACAGCAAGAAATGTTTCAACTGTTTTCTCATACGTTTCTTCTTTGTTTTTGTGTTATTAAAGATTTAGAAACAAATATAACAATTTTTGCTTAAACACAAAGACTTTCATACGCTTTTTATCGCAGATTTAACCGCTTTATGTTAATAAAATTAGCAGTTAACAAAACATCTCCCTATCAATTTATTACCGAATATTTCCCTTACAAGCTGATATAGACAGTCAACTATCGTCCAAATCATCGGACATCACCCCAATTTATGCCCTTTACTTTCAAATTAACACTTGAAACAAAACCGTAACATTTTCCACCCTAAAAAGGAACAAAACCAGATTATTGCCGTCATTTTCAGACAATATAATAAAAGGCAGACGAGCATTTCCCCTTACTCCGGTTCATTCTATGCCCCTCTGCCTTTATCTTTGTGTACTTATACACTGTAAATTTAAATCACATAGTCCTTCCTATTCAGATACGTTTCACTTTAACCGCCTTCAATTGTTTCCTATCGGAAGAGCCTCCATACAAAATCTCGTACTCTCCGGAAAGCGGATGAACCGTATTGGTATTCTCGTCAAACCATTCAAAACTTTCATCGTCTAATTGGAAAGTAACCTGCCGGGTCTCACCTTTCTTTATAGCCACACGTTTAAATGCACGCAAGGCATGGCTTGGCCCTTCCTTATCTCCCGGACGGCGCAAATACACTTGTACCACTTCTTCTCCGTCACGTTCACCAACATTTGTTACCGGAACCGTCAACGTACAAATTTCGCCTTCTTTCACTTCCAACGCAGAAGCCTTAGCTTCTCCATATTCGAACGCCGTATAGCTTAATCCATACCCGAACGGATATAACGGAGCCTCATCCATGTAGCGGTATGTACGTCCCTTCATCGAATAATCCAGAAAATCGGGCAATTGCTTGGTGCTCTTATAGAAAGTAACCGGCAAACGTCCTGCAGGATTATAATCTCCCAATAGAACAGAAGCCACCGCATTACCTCCAGCCTGTCCGGGATACCAAGCCTGAATAATGGCATCACACATTCCTGCTTCGCGAGCCAGCCCCATAGCTGAACCAGAGAAATTGACAAATATAATCTTCTTTCCGGCTTTCTTCAACTCGGAAAGCAAACGGGTTTGCACTTCAGGCAATTCGATATTCTCACGGTCTCCTCCTTTAAATCCGGGTACGCTGACCGGCATCTCTTCGCCTTCCAGCCCCGGAGAAATACCTCCGGCAAATACAACCACATCGGCATCTTTCACCTTTTCCACCGAAGCCTGCAAATCAAGCGGCACTTCACGCCCGAAATCGAAATTCAGCGTAGCACAATTGCCTTCAGTCGCCACGAACTGTATCTTGATATCATACGATTTTCCTGCCTCTGCCTGAAATGCATAGACACGGTTGCTCTTCATATTCAAGGCAGAAGCCACTTCTTCTCCGTCAACAAACAATTTGGCAAAGCCTTGGGTCTGGAAACTGAATACCACTTCTTCACTCTTCTCTGGACGGAACGTAGATTCATACTCTGCCGAGAAATCGCCCAAATTGACACCCGGAGCAAACACAATAGCTCCAGCTGTGGTAAAGCGGAACGGCGTACCGACATGAGTCTCTACATCCGGAGTACCTTCCGGCTTCGTCTGATTCCAATAAGCAGCCTTAAACCCAACCTTCCCGTCTGCACTGCATTGCTGGAACAAGCTTTGCAACGCCACAGCAGAAGTATGGTCACACCCAGGCTCATAAATCAACTGTCCTTCGGGGAATTGCGCCTGCAAGCTCTTCAATAAAGTAGAAGTCTGACTTGGGAATCCGTTATAGTTTCCCCATTGCATGATACTGTCATTGGCATTCGGACCGACCAATGCCACTTTCATCTGTTTGTTCAACGGAAGCACATTGCCTGCATTCTTCAACAACACAATGCTTTCCTGTGCCATCCTCAAAGCCAACGCCCGATGTTCCTTACTATCTACTACACTATAAGGTATCTCATTCCACGAAACGTCCTCATCCATTTCGCCCAACTCAAAACGGGCTTTCATCAAACGCTTTACAGACACATTGATTTTCTCTTCATCAATCAAGCCCTGCTTGACAGCATCTACCAGCGAACCATAGCTTTCACCACACTCCAAGTCGGTACCACTTCCTACCGCCTTAGCCGAAGCATGTTCCGCATCCGGCTCGGTATGATGATAACCCTCAGTATAAAAGTCATTGATTGCCCAACAATCGGACACCACAATCCCTTCATATCCCCAATCATCGCGGAGAATCTGCTGAAGCAACTTCGTGCTTCCGCAGCAAGGCTCTCCTTCAAAGCGGTTGTAGGCACACATCACCTCTTTCACATCCGCCTTCTGTACCAAAGCCTTAAAGGCTGGCAAATAAGTTTCCCACAAGTCACGCGGGTCTACGCTCTCCACATCAAATATATGACGATTCCATTCCGGTCCCGAATGCACCGCAAAATGCTTGGCACATGCATGAAGCTTATCGTATTTTTCATCTTCAGGCCCCTGCAATCCACGCACGACGCTGATTCCCATCCGGCTGCTCAGATAAGGGTCCTCACCGTAGGTTTCTTGCCCGCGTCCCCAACGCGGATCGCGGAAAATATTGACATTAGGCGTCCAGAAAGTCAATCCCTGATACCGTTCAGACGAACCGTCTTTCCCGAACTCTACATATTTGGCACGCGCCTCATCGCTGACCGCCGTAAATACCTCCAGCAACAGACTATCGTTGAACGATGCTGCCATTCCGATGGATTGAGGGAAAACCGTAGCCAGTCCGGCACGTCCTACCCCGTGGAGAGCCTCGCTCCACCAGTCGTAAGCCTTGATGCCCAGCCTCGGAATCGCCGGTGAAGCATTTTGCATAAGTGAAACTTTCTCTTCCAGCGTCAGCCTGCCTACTAAATCTTCGGCACGCTCCTCTGGCGAAAGAGAGGTGTCTTGATACGGCAATTTGGAATTGCACGACAACAGGAAAAAGCCTATCAGCCCTAACCCCACAAATCTAAATGTCTTTTTCATGATAAAATTGGATAATTAATGATTATAACTAGATGTTTTTACATCCCTACTTATTTATATATAACGTAGCAAAGTTAGCAACTTCTTCAAAACATGCAAAAAACAGGCGATGCATTAGAACTATTTAAACGAAGCAGGCTTCGATGGCAAACAAAGCAGGCTTCATCAGCCAACGAAGCCAAGTGCGTCAGCCAATGAAGCCGTATGCATTTTTGTCAGCACAAATGAGCCTTTTTGTCAGTGCCGAGATTTAGAAAGGAAGGTCGTCTTTTTCATCGCCAGCAGAGAAATCTACCGGAGCCGCCGGAGCAGCGTTCACCGGCGGGAAAGGAGGCTGTTGGGGAGCAACCGACTGGTCTGCGCTGACGCGGTCTACCTTCCAGGCGCGGATACTATTAAACCAACGCCCCTGCCATTCACGGGCATCAATATCAAACGAAACATTCAGTTCTTCGCCCACCTGGATATTGAATTGTTGTATTTTATCTGCTCCAAACACATCGAAACACATCCGGCGCGGATATTGGTCATGCGTTTCGATTACATACTCTTGCACTGTCCATTCATTTCCATTTCTTGATGTACCGCTCTTCGGAGGAAGTACGGCAATCACTTTTCCTGCTAATTCCATATCTATAGTTTTTTTAATTTTGGTCACGAAATTACGCTTTTCTACAGAAGTAAACTAATTTTTTAGCTTCTTTTTTGTGATGCATCGCCAATCTTTTCGTAACTTTGGCAATGTTTTTGACGATTGCAAATATAAAAAATAAAAATATACCAATATGAAATTTATTGTTTCAAGCACAAGCCTATTCAGTCATTTACAGGCTATCAGCCGTGTAATCAATTCGAAAAACTCGTTACCCATCCTCGACTGCTTCCTGCTGGAGCTGCGCGACGGCACACTTTCCATGACCGCCTCGGACAACGAGACAACTCTTTCCACCTCTATCGAAGTAAACGAATTTGACGGAGACGGACGGTTTGCCGTTTCATCCCGTACCTTGTTGGAAGCGTTAAAAGAGATTCCAGAACAGCCCTTGGCATTCCAAATAAACTTAGACAACCTGGAAATCACCGTCCAATACCAAAACGGACAATACAACCTGATGGGGCAGAATGCCGATGAATATCCTCAGCCTCAGGCATTAGGAGCTAATGCCGTACAACTGACCCTATCAGCCGAAACCTTGCTGGGAGGGGTGAACCGATGCATTTTCGCGACCGCCGACGACGAGCTTCGTCCGGTTATGAACGGTATTTATTTCGATATCACTCCCGAAGACATCACCATGGTAGCATCGGACGGACATAAACTGGTACGCAACAAGACCTACGCAGCCCACGGCACTGAAAAAGCAGCCTTTATTTTGCCCAAGAAGCCCGCTAACCTCCTGAAGAACCTGCTGACTAAAGAACAAGGAGATGTACAAATCGGCTTCGATGACCGGAATGCCATGTTCACACTGGAAAACTACCAAATGATATGCAGGCTGATAGAAGGACGCTACCCGAACTATAATTCGGTAATCCCCCAAAACAACCCGCATAAAGCCACCCTCGACCGCACTTCACTGATTAGTGCCTTGCGGCGTGTGTCCGTATTTTCATCCCAGGCAAGCAGCCTGATTAAGCTGAACTTGTCGGAAAACCAGCTTACAATATCCGGGCAAGACATTGACTTCTCGACCTCGGCAGAAGAAACCCTCATCTGCCAATATGAAGGCAATCCCATGAATATCGGTTTCAAATCGTCGTTCCTGATAGACATTCTGAATAACATTTCTGCAACCAATGTTGTCCTCGAATTAGCAGACCCTTCACGCGCAGGAGTCATTGTTCCGGAAGAGCAAGAAGAAAACGAAGACCTGCTGATGCTGCTGATGCCTATGATGCTGAACGACTAAGATATTGAAAATTGAAAATTAAAAATTGAGAATTGAGCGTTAAACCATTCGTGGTTCTCGCATTACCAAAAGAAATAACATGAAACTGAATTTGAAAAATCCGCTGGTTTTCTTCGATTTGGAAACCACCGGAACCAACATCAATACCGACCGCATTGTAGAAATCTGCTATCTGAAAGTGTATCCGAATGGAAACGAGGAAAGCAAGACCATGCGCATCAATCCGGAAATGCACATACCCGAAGCCTCTACCGCTATCCATGGCATCCACGATGAAGACGTAGCAGACTGCCCCACTTTCAAGCAAATAGCGAAAGAACTGGCTAAATCCATCGAAGGGGCAGACATCGCCGGATTCAACTCCAACCGCTTCGATGTGCCGGTGCTGGTGGAAGAATTCTTGCGTGCAGGCATAGACATCGACTTGAGCAAGCGCAAGTTTATTGATGTTCAGGTGATTTACCACAAACTGGAACAGCGCACCCTATCGGCTGCCTATAAGTTCTATTGCGGGAAAAACCTGGAAGACGCACATACTGCAGAAGCCGACACACGGGCTACTTACGAAGTGCTGAAAGCCCAACTCGACCATTATCCGGACACGTTACAGAACGACGTGGCTTTCCTTTCCGAGTATTCGACATACAGCAAAAATGTAGACTTCGCAGGCCGTATCGTTTACGATGACAACGGAACTGAAGTATTCAACTTCGGAAAATACAAAGGCATGCCGGTAGCGGAAGTGCTGAAACGCGACCAAGGCTATTTCGGCTGGATTATGAACGGTGATTTCACACTGAACACTAAAAACGTATTGACTAAAATCAGATTGCGCGAAAGCGGATTGGTAAAATAAAACATGAAAGGCAAGAAAATCGTATTAGGCATTACGGGAAGCATTGCGGCTTATAAAGCGGCGGTGCTGACCCGCTTACTCATCAAGAAAGGAGCTGAAGTGCAAATTGTCATCACCCCTGCCGGAAAAGAATTCATTACGCCCATCACCCTGTCGGCACTGACCAGCAAGCCGGTCATCAGTGAATTTTTCGCCCAGCGAGACGGCACTTGGCATAGCCACGTAGACTTGGGTTTATGGGCAGATGCCATGCTCATCGCTCCTGCCACGGCTTCCACTATCGGAAAAATGGCACACGGCATAGCCGATAACATGCTGGTCACGACCTACTTGTCGATGAAAGCACCGGTATTCGTTGCTCCGGCTATGGACTTGGACATGTTTGCCCATCCCTCTACCCAACACAATTTGGATATCCTCCGTTCGTATGGCAATCACATCATCGAACCGGCTTCGGGCGAACTGGCAAGCCACTTGGTGGGCAAAGGCAGAATGGAAGAACCGGAAAAGATAGTGGAAGTGTTGGAAGATTTCTTTGCCCGAAAAGAAGACTTGAAAGGCAAAAAAATCCTGATAACAGCAGGACCGACCTATGAAAAGATTGACCCGGTACGCTTCATCGGCAATTATTCTTCAGGCAAAATGGGATATGCATTAGCCGAGAATTGTGCAGAAAGAGGGGCTGAAGTGACCTTGATAAGCGGTCCGGTCAACCTCCAGACGCAACATCCTGCCATCCGGCGCATCAATGTGGAAAGTGCGGAAGAAATGTACCGCGCTGCAATGGAGTTTTATCCGGATTGCGATGCAGGCATTTTATGTGCAGCCGTAGCCGATTTTACACCAGAAATTGTAGCCTCTCATAAAATCAAACGAGAAAAAGACGATTTGACCATTAAGTTGAAGCCGACCCATGATATTGCCGCTGCCTTGGGACAAGCCAAGCATCCCCAACAACGCCTGATAGGTTTTGCATTGGAAACCAATGATGAACTTGCACATGCCCAAGAAAAGCGCAAACGGAAGAATTTCGACTTTATCGTGTTAAATTCATTGAATGACAAAGGTGCCGGATTCCGTTGCGATACCAATAAAATAACGATTGTCGATGAAACGGGATGCACGCCTTATCCGTTGAAAGACAAGAAAGAAGTGGCAAAAGACATTATTGACAAACTTGCCGCAATCATGGCATAACCAGAGACAAGCGTATGTTACAATCCATTCATATACAGAATTATGCGTTAATCGACAAACTGGATATTGATTTCATGCCTGGTTTCTCCGTCATTACCGGCGAAACCGGGGCTGGAAAATCAATTATCCTGGGAGCCATCGGATTGCTATTGGGGCAACGTGCAGACGTAAAAGCCATAAAAAACGGAGCATCGAAATGCATTGTAGAAGCCCGTTTCGGAATAGCATCGTACGGCATGGAAGCCTTCTTCAATGAACTCGACTTAGAATACGACCCGGAAGAATGCATTTTGAGACGGGAAGTATACGCAAACGGAAAAAGCCGTGCGTTCATCAATGACAGCCCTGCATCGTTAGCACAGACGAAAGCGTTGGGCGAAAAACTGATAGACATACACAGCCAGCACCAAAACCTGCTCTTAAACAAAGAAGGATTCCAACTGAACATTTTGGATATTCTGGCACAAGACGAAAAACAACTGGCTGCCTATAAACAAGTTTACACCCAATATAAAAACACATGTAAAGAACTTGATACGCTAATCGGACAAGCCGAAAAAAGCAGGCAAGATGAAGACTATCTGCGTTTCCAACTGGAACAACTGGAAGAAGCAGAATTAAAAGAAGGAGAACAGAACGGACTGGAACAAGAAGCCGAAACCCTTAGCCATGCCGAAGACATTAAAGCCGGACTATACCGGGCAGGGCAATTGATAGACAATGCAGAAGCGAACGGCATTCTTTCACAAACCAAAGAATGTATCCAAACACTGCAAGGCATCTCAAAGGTCTACACCTCTGCATCTGAATGGACGGAACGTCTTCAAAGCTGCTATATCGAACTGAAAGACATTGCCCACGATTTATCCTCGGCAGAAGATGAAGTGGAATTTAATCCGGAACGGCTGGACTATGTAAACCAACGGCTGAACCTGATTTATAATCTGCAACAAAAGCACCGGGCAGACAGCATAGAAGCATTGATTGACTTGGCAAATAACTACCGGAAACAATTGAACGATATCGCTTCTTATGATGACCGGATAGCCGAACTCCGTAGCCTGAAAGACAACTTATATGATAAGGTATTGGAGGAAGCCGCCACACTGACCCGTATGCGTACCGACTCGGCACGCCACATCGAAGAACAAATGAAAAAGCTGCTTGTCCCGCTGGGTATGCCCAACGTGCGTTTTGCCGTAGCAATGGAACAACGCAAAGAACCCGATGCCAACGGCACGGACAATGTGACTTTCTTATTCTCAGCCAACAAGAACGGGACATTGCAAAATGTAGCCTCCATAGCTTCAGGAGGGGAAATAGCCCGTGTCATGCTCTCACTGAAAGCCATGATAGCCGGAGCCGTCAAATTGCCGACTATCATCTTCGATGAAATTGATACAGGTGTATCCGGCTCGATAGCCGAAAAAATGGCATTGATTATGCGCGACATGGGACGCCAAAACCGGCAAGTCATCAGCATCACTCATTTGCCACAAATCGCGGCACGGGGCACAACCCATTATAAAGTATACAAAGAAGATACAGAAACAGGCACAAACAGCTATATCCGCAAGCTGGTCCCCGATGAACGGATACACGAAATAGCCCACATGCTAAGCGGAAGCACATTGACTGAAGCCGCATTGAACAATGCACGTGCCTTGCTTGAAAACCCCAATTAATACAAAAAGAAAGATTTATGATAGAAAAAAACGAAATGATATTCGGAATAAGAGCCGTTATCGAAGCCATTGAAGCCGGAAAAGAAATAGATAAAGTATTAATAAAAAAAGATATGCAAAGCGAATTGGCAAAAGACCTGTTTGCTGCATTAAAACATACTTTCATCCCAGTCCAACGGGTTCCGGTAGAACGCATTGACCGCATTACCCGCAAAAATCATCAAGGAGTAGTGGCATTTGTGTCACCCATTACTTACCAACGGACTGAAGACCTTGTCCCATTCCTCTTCGAACAAGGCAAGAATCCTTTGTTCATCTTGCTGGACGGAATAACGGATGTTCGCAATTTCGGAGCTATCGCCCGTACCTGCGAATGTGCCGGTGTAGATGCCATTATTATCCCTTCAAAAAACAGTGTCAGCGTAAATGCCGATGCTATCAAGACTTCGGCAGGTGCCCTGCATACCCTTCCCGTATGCCGCGAGAACAATTTGACCCAAACCATCCGTTTCTTGAAGGAAAGCGGATTCAAAATTATAGCGGCAACCGAAAAAGGGGACTATGACTATACAAAAGCCGACTATCATTCACCAACCTGCATCATCATGGGAGCAGAGGATACAGGAGTCCCTTACGAACATCTGTCCCTCTGCGATGAATGGATCAAAATACCGCTCTTCGGAAACATTGAATCCCTGAACGTATCAGTAGCAGCAGGAATCTTAATCTATAAAGCCATAGAACAACGCGGATTCACTTCCGACATCGAACAATAATCTACTTAAACTTCAACCTACATGAAAAAAATAATAACTATTTTAGCTTGCATGATGCCCTTCATCACTCTTGCTGCACAAGAGCTTCCTAAATGGGCAGACAAAGCCAGAAAGGCTGTATTTTCCATTATCACTTATACGAAAGACAATCAAATCCTGAATACAGGAAATGGTTTCTACATCGATGAAACCGGTACCGCCATTTCCGATTATACGCTTTTTAAAGGAGCGGAACGGGCAGTTATCGTAACTGCTAACGGAAAAGAACTCCCTGTAAAATACATCATGGGAGCCAATGACATGTATGATGTAGTAAAATTCAAGGCTGAATTCGATAAAAAGGCAGAAGCGCTCCAACCCGCATCCGTAGCTTCCGGTGTAGGCCAGACCGTCTATTTAGTCCCCTACTCTACCCAGAAAGACACAAAAGGACAATCCGGAACCGTTGCCAAAGTGGACACAATCGGCGAACAGTCATATTACTATACCTTGAACATGCAGACCAGCGAAAAGACAATAAGCTGCCCCATCATGAATACAGAAGGACAAGTTGTAGGCATGATACAGAAGAACAACGAACCGGAAAATAAAAACAGTTATGCCATCGGAATCCGTTACCTGACAGATTTAACTATCAGTGCATTATCTGTCAATGATATGGCACTCAACTCTATCGGTATAAAAAAAGGACTTCCCGAAGACGAATCTCAAGCATTGGTTTACCTATATATGGCTTCAAGCGTTTACGAACGGAACCAATACCTGGAACTGTTGAATGAATTTATCGCCTCGTATCCCAATACAACAGAAGGATATCTGCGCCGCGCCACATGCTATATCGATTTTGGAGATGATTCCCACTATGCATTAGCAGAACAAGATTTGAAAAAAATGGTAGATATAGCAGAAGACAAAGGAGACGCCCATTATAATATAGCTAAGCTGATTTATTCATATCAATTAAGCTTGGGCGACAAAGAACCCTACGCGAATTGGAATTTCGACTATGCCTTAAACGAAATAAACCAAGCATTGACATTTGCACAAGAACCTATCTACTACCAAACACAAGGCGATATTTATTTTGCCATGCAAAAATATGCCGAAGCTTTTACAGCATACGATACCGTAAACAAAACCAATCTGGCTTCTGCCGCAAGTTTTTACGCCGCTGCAAAAGCCAAAGAACTAACAGAAGGCACTGATAAAAAAGAAGTCATCGCTTTGCTTGACAGTGCAGTCGTACGCTATGCCCAACCTTATGGAAAAGACGCTGCACCTTATTTATATGAGCGAGCACGAGTAAAAGCTGATAGCGAAGACTATCGCGGAGCGGTGAGCGATTATAATGAATTCTACGATGCCATGTTAGGGCAAACTTCTGCCGAATTTTACCTCATCCGTTCACAGGCAGAATTAAAATGCCGCATGTATAAACAAGCTATTGATGACATCAACAAAGCCGTGGAACTAGAGCCTAAGAATGTCGTTTTCTGGATGGAAAAAGGAAGCGTACACTTGAGAGTCAACCAATTGGACGAAGCAATCAAAGCTTTGACCCAAGCAGTCGAAATGGATGCTGAAAATGCTCCTGCCTACCGCATGTTAGGCTATGCACAAATTCAGAATAAGGAAAAAGAGAAAGGCATTGCCAACCTTCAGAAAGCTGTAGACCTAGGAGATGAAGTTGCAAACGGGCTTTTACAGAAATACAAATAGTAAATGAAAGGATGAAGAATTCCCCATTTATTTATGGAAAAATTCGAATTACATATTTTGGGATGCGGATCAGCTTTACCGACTATGCGGCACCAAGCCACTTCACAAGTTGTCAATGTGCGTGAAAAGCTATTTATGATAGATTGCGGCGAAGGGACACAAGTGCAATTACGACGGTCTCGCTTGAAATTCAGCCGGTTAAACCATATCTTTATCTCTCATTTGCACGGCGACCATTGTTTCGGACTTATCGGACTAATTTCCACTTTCGGCATGTTGGAACGTACCGCCGACTTGCATATCTATAGCCATCCGGACTTAGTAAATCTGCTGCAAACCCAAATCGATTATTTCTGCAAAGGAATGAGTTATCAAGTATTGTTTCATCCGTTCGACCCGAAAGCACAAACGGTCATTTATGACGACCGTTCGGTTTCGGTAGAGACTATCCCTTTGCGTCACCGGATGCCTACATGCGGATTCTTATTCCGTGAGAAACCGACTCTTAACCACATCCGAAGGGATATGATTGATTTCTATCATATCCCTATCTGGATGATTAACCGTATAAAAGAAGGGGAAGATTTCATTACAGAAGAAGGGAAAACTATACCCAACAGTTGGTTAACTATTCCTTCTGCCCCTCCACGCATATACGCCTATTGTTCGGATACAGCCTATTGTCCCCGCATCATTGAACAAATACACGGGGCAGACCTTCTTTACCATGAAGCGACATTTGCCGACTCTGACTTAGTACGTGCCAAACAAACACAACATTCGACAGCCCGCCAAGCTGCACAAATCGCATGCGATGCCCAGGTGAAACGATTGGTCATCGGACATTTTTCCGCACGATATGAAGACGAAAAACAACTTTTACTAGAAGCGCAAGAAATATTTCCCCATACGGTCTTGGCACAAGAGAATCTGCAACTGACCATATAGGCAGGTTAAAAAAACTTATCCCATTTAAACGGTAGCACTTCATTTTATCTAAATATCTATACAAGCATATCCATTATGAATAACTATAACGAGGAAGAAATTATCAGTCAGTTACAAGAACCACAACTCCAACGGGAAGCGTTCGGTAAAGTCGTGCGGCACTACAGTGAGCAACTGTATTGGCAAATCAGACGTATGGTACTTTCTCACGATGACACAAACGATCTCTTGCAAAATACATTTATCAAAGCGTGGAGCAATCTGGAATACTTCCGAGGAGAAGCACGCCTTTCCACTTGGCTCTACCGCATCGCCCTGAATGAATCACTAAACTTCCTGAACAAACAACGGGCCATCAACCAGTTGTCGCTGGACGAAGCAGAATCGGCAGCCCTCAACAAATTGGAAAGCGACCCCTATTTTGATGGAGACCAGACTCAACTGCTGTTTGAAAAGGCCATACAGACTTTACCGGAAAAGCAACGCATTGTGTTTAACCTAAAATATTTTCAGGAAATGAAATACGAAGACATGTCTGATATCCTAGGCACCAGCGTAGGTGCGCTAAAAGCCTCTTATCATCATGCCGTGAAAAAAATAGAAGAATTTTTAAGCCAACACGATTAAACCTTATTCCCCAATTTCAATCTAATAAACAAAGGAAGGAGGATGATACGATGAAAAGAAACGACCTTGAACTGCAAAAGAAATACGGGAAAAAAAATCCGTTCACCGTACCCGAAGGGTATTTCGACCACTTCGCAGAAGAACTGATGAACCAACTGCCCGAAAAAGAAACCACACCGCTTCCCCAAATCAAGCTATGGGACCGCGTAAAGCCATGGGTCTATATGGCAGCCATGTTTGTTGGGCTAATGTTTACCATACGCACTTTTATCGGTGAAACACAGGAAGAAAGCGATATGGGCAACCTTTCTGATATGTCTGATGAATACATCGAATCCATCGTAGACCAAACAATGATGGACGATTACGAATTATACCAATATTTGACAGATGCTGACGCAAGCATTTATAACTAAAAAAAACGACCCAATGAAAAAACTATTTTCGATTCTGATTCTTTTCACCTGCTTTTGCACATACGCCCAAGCACAGAAAAACAAATTAAGCAAAGAAGAATTCCGTGCCCGTCAGGAAGCTTTTATTACTGAAAATGCCAAACTGACACAACAAGAAGCCAAAGAGTTCTTCCCACTCTATTTCGAACTGCAAGACAAAAAAAGTGCATATAACCGTGAAGCATGGCAAGAAATAAGAAAAGGAAAACAAGGAAACCTGAGCGAAGAAGAATACGCCAGTATTGTAGAAGCATTGATTCAAGCAAGAATCACTACCGACCAACTTGACTTAGAATACGTACGGAAATACAAAAAATTTCTTTCCTCTAAAAAAATATATGACATTCAGCAGGCAGAGATGAAGTTTCACCGCCACTTATTGAAACCGGACAGAAAAAAGAAATAATCTTATTTAGTTGATAATTGATAGTTGATAGTTAACAATTAATAGTGAAAAGTGAAAATAGACATTAACTATTAACTATCAACTATTAACTATCCAAAGCTTTACTGCTTCTCCAAGGCAAAACCTAATTGCAAGCCATCGTATTCATTCAACAAAGAATTTGCCGTACTCAATGCTGAATTAGACGATTTACTTTCCAATGCTCCCCCAATTGCCTGAATCAAAGACATGACTTTATCGGCTTTGAAAAGCAAACTCATTTTCTTCGGCGTCAACACATTTTGTGAAACAATCGCATTGAACTTTATCCCCAAACGAGTTTTCAACTGCAATTCTTTTGTCTCAGCATTATAAGTGTATGTACCTTGCGTAGTCCGCCCCTTGACCGTTGAAGTATATGTACTGTCAGCATTAAATGTATAAGTACATCCCTCAGTAAATCCCAACTTAGCCAAAATATCAGTCATCTTCTCCTCTACTTTTTTCGAAGCGACCTCGCCTCCAGCCTTAGCCAACAAATTATCACTGGTAAATTTACAATCCGAACCGACGTATTTCCACGTACCTTCTATCGAAGTGGCTGTACCCGTCTTACCTTCTGTTACAGCTTTAGCTACACCTGAAATAATTGACTTCCAATCTTGAGCCTTACCTGTTCCGCAAAAAGCAAAACATAAAGCAATCATCAACATTCCTCTTATCATCAAGTTACATTTCATAACAATTCTATTTTTAACAAGAAGGTATCTCAATGAAAAATCTTACTTTCATTAAATCATTTCATGTTGAGATACCCTCCTTTCTTCATTATTTTAATAAATCACGTCATCTGTGGCGAACTTCAATCAGCATGCCTTAAAGCTCATGTCGAGACCTTTCACCGAATGGGTCAACGCTCCCACCGAAATGAAATCCACCCCACATTCAGCATAGTCGCGAAGTGTATCAAAAGTAATGCCTCCCGATGATTCTATCTCATAACGTCCGCCTACCATTTCTACCGCCTGGCGTGTTTTTTCGGGCGTAAAGTTATCCAGCATGATACGGTCTACACCACCCAAATCAAGCACCTGTTGCAATTCGTCCAAGTTACGCACCTCGATTTCTATTTTCAAGTCCTTGCCCTTCGTCTTGCAATATTCCTTCGCACGCTGGATGGCTTTATCAATGCCTCCGGCAAAATCCACATGATTGTCTTTCAACAAAATCATATCGAACAGACCGATACGGTGATTCACTCCTCCGCCAATCTTTACTGCCATTTTTTCCAAAATACGCATACCCGGAGTGGTCTTGCGTGTATCCAATACACGGGTTTTCGTACCTTGCAGACGTTCTACATACTTATGGGTCATCGTAGCGATGCCACTCATGCGCTGCATGATGTTCAGCATCAGGCGTTCGGTCTGCAAAAGCGACTGCACCTTACCCGATACCACCATCGGCACATCTCCCGGTTTCACATGCGTACCGTCATTCATAAACACTTCTACCTGCAAAGTCGGGTCAAAACGGCGGAACACTTCCTTTGCCACTTCAATGCCTGCCAGAATACCTTCTTCTTTAATCAATAACTTCGATTTTCCCATTGCATCAGCGGGGATACACGACAAAGTGGTGTGGTCGCCATCACCTATATCTTCCGCGAACGACAAATCAATCAAACGGTCGATTAAGTCCTTAACTATTTTTTCATCCATAATACCTTATTTTATTTATATGTTCATTTTGCGGCAAAGGTACGGATTTATTCATACCTTTGCAAAAGGAAACATTTAAAACCCGATTAACGAATATGAAATTTACCCTATTAGTAGTAGGCAAGACGGTAGAAAAACACTACATCGCCGCTATCAACGATTACACACAGCGCATAAAGCATTACATCCCGTTCGACATCGAAGTCATCCCCGAACTTAAAAACACCAAAAGCCTCAGCGAAGAGCAGCAAAAAGAAAAAGAAGGCGAACTGATCCTGAAAGCCCTCCAGCCGGGTGATGTACCCGTATTGCTTGACGAGCATGGCAAAGAATTCCGTTCCATAGAGTTCGCCGCATGGATAGAACGGAAAATGCACTCGGTCAAACGGCTTGTGTTCATCATCGGTGGTCCCTACGGATTTTCGCCTGCCGTATACGGGGCGGCGCAAGAAAAGATTTCACTTTCAAAAATGACTTTCTCACATCAGATGATACGCCTCATCTTCACAGAGCAGCTTTACCGGGCAATGAGCATTCTGAACAACAGCCCGTATCATCACGAATAAATGAAAACATATTATTGCTTCTACAAAGCCAAATAACTGCCTAGTCCGATACATCCGAGTCCTCCCTCAATCCCATACTGTCAGGACTGCAGTCCTACCCCTATGAGGACTGGAGTCCTGACTCATGAGGACAGCAGTCCTGACTGGACGGGACTCTTTACGCAATTAAACGGCTCCAACTATGCAACTTACCGCATCCGGCAAAGCAGCCGCCTGCCTTATCCAAATTACCGCTTCATCCCCCGTATCACTTTCTTCGTGGCGGCATCTACCCGATAGGACTCCGTTATCTTTTGCAACGCCTTATTATAAGTAAATTTATCTAAAGAATTTTGTTTCAGATACGCCAGGGTCCGTTCGGGGAACTTCACGAAGCAGACCGACAATGCCCATGCCACCGCCATCCGCACGTAATAGCCTTCGTGGCGGATGCCGTCATATAGGGAGAAGAGTTCGCCAAGATGTTCTTCATCGATGAAATGCTGCATCGACATCACTACGCCGAAACGGATTTCGTACTCGCCTTCGGCGTGCATCCATGTTTTCAGGTATTCCCAAAGGCGGTCTTTGTTCGCCTCGACGAACTTCTTCCCTCCTCCGAACTTGAACGTGTCGCACACCGACCAACTATTGATGTTCCACACAAACTGAGTAACCCGATGCAGGTAGACTTCGACATCGGCATCGGGACGGATGCAGCCCAACACCATGCCTTGCAGCATCCGCTCTTCCATGTAATAGGTATCGGCGGCATCGAGATAAGCCTCCCAATCGTCTTTGGCAATGCGTGCCGCCAATTTGCGCAAGTCGGGCACCCGTATGCCCAATATATGCTCCACGCCCGGATTCAGGCTTTCGGTAAACTTCTTATTTCCCCGCTCCGCCAATTGGAGCAGATGTTCCTTTATGGTTAAGCCATCGAGGCGGTAATGCTCTTCTTCCATATCACTTTCCCTTTAAAAATAAAAAACACCTGCAAAGATACGGAATCCCTACCTACATGTAGGTATTTAACATCTTTTTTTTACCTAAAAGTAGGTATTGCGGCACTCCGGGAAGCGCAATACCTTTGCGGTAGTTAAAAATCAACAAAAGATAAAGAGAAATGAAAACAACGAAACTCTTATTCTCGCTCTGCTTGGCGATGCTCGCTCCGCACGCTTTCGCTACAGGTGAAGCAGAGCAGGCAAGTAAAGACAAAGCGGGAACATCCGTAATGAGTGCATCGGAAACACCCAAGAAGGAAAAGAAGAAATCGCGCTTCACCATCGGCGGTTATGGAGAAGCCGTATATAGCCGGAACTTTTATAGCGACAATTACCTGCGCTACGATAGTCCGGAAGATTATAAAGACGATAAGCACGGACGTTTCGATTTGCCTCACGTAGTCCTGATGTTAGGATATGATTTCGGCAAAGGCTGGTCAATGGGAATGGAAATCGAATTTGAACACGGAGGTACGGAAAGCGCCGTAGAAATAGAAGAACACGAAGGTGGTGAATACGAAAGCGAGATTGAACGCGGAGGAGAAGTCGCCCTCGAACAATTCTGGATTCAAAAATCATTCTTTCCGGAGTTCAACATCAAGTTAGGACACATGGTAGTACCCGTCGGAGCGACCAATGCCCATCATCTTCCTACGGAGTTCTTCGGTGTATATCGCCCGGAAGGTGAGAACACCATTATGCCGTGCACATGGCATGAAACCGGATTAAGTATTTGGGGACGTGCAGGAGACTGGCGGTACGAAGCCATGTTACTCCCTGGGCTTGACTCGGACCGCTTCAATGATAAAGAATGGATAAAAGGCGGTGCCGGAAGTCCTTACGAGTTCAAGATAGCCAATGCCATGGCGGGTGCCGTCCGCATAGACAATTACTCGGTAAAAGGACTCCGCCTCTCTGTAAGCGGATATGCAGGCAACACCTTCAGCAACACACTGAAGAAAGCGACCAATGCGATATACGACGATGTAAAAGGAACTGTCTTAATCGGTTCATTCGATTTCCACTACAATGACCATAACTGGGTGGCACGAGGGAACTTCGATTACGGGCACTTGTCAGACGCAGCATTGATTACCCGTTACAACCAAAGTTTCTCTAATGACTCGCCTGCGAAAAAAAGACCTGTAGCTACATCAGCAATTTCTACAGGGGTAGAAGTGGGCTACGACTTATTCGGTTGGCTTGGCAAAAAGCAGCAAGAAAAAGGACGCAAATTCTATCTTTTCGGTCGTTATGAATATTATGATTCAATGTATAAAACGGAAGATGCCGTGACCGATTATGAAGAATATGGACGGCAACGCATCGCATTCGGTGTGAACTATTACCCGATGAAAGACATCGTATTGAAGGGGGAATATTCATTGGGCATCCTGAAAAGCAAATTCAATAACGAACCAGCCGTTTCGTTAGGAGTAGCCTATTCCGGTTTCTTCAATTTGTAAAATCAAAAACAAGATACAAACAAAACACCAATTAAAAAAGTAAGACAATGAAAAAGTATTTGAAATTCCCGCTCTACATGGCATTTACCGCCATGATAGGCATGAGTGTTACCGCTTGTAGTGATGACGATAATCCTGAAAACCCGGAAGAAACCGGAGGGCTTTCCGTTCAGGAGCAAGCGTTGAAAGATGTAATAACCGACTATACGGACAAAACTGTAATACCGACTTACAAAGGCATGGCAGACGCCGCTATGCAACTGCATAGCCTGTGTATTGATATCCGCACCAAAAAAGCGGACGGAACCTTATCTACCGCAGATGTAGAAGCAGCCGGCGAAGCTTGGAAAACCGCACGCGATTATTGGGAAAAAAGCGAAGCCTGGCTGTTCGGCCCAGCCGGAGACTACTATATAGACCCGCACATTGACTCTTGGCCGCTTGATAAGACCGGTATGGACGCTCTGCTAAACAACCCAGCGCAGATGGCACAAATGGATGATGAAGGTGTATACGTAGGTAACTATTTAGGATATGCATTACAAGGATTCCACGCCATCGAATATCTTTTATTCGAATTGACAAATACAAATGCAGACGGCAATGCTACAGCTGATTCCAAAAGCGTGGCACATAACCTGAACTATAGCACTGAAGAATTAAACTATTTAGTAGGTTTAGCTGCGGACTTGCGTAATCAATGCATCTTATTGGAAGCATGCTGGGCAGGCACCGAAAATGTAACGGCTGAAAAACAACAGATTCTGACCGATACCGAATTGGACAAAGGCATCAACTTCGGTGAACGTATCAAAAATGCAGGCAACGCAGGCAGTGAATACGTAAACTATCTTGATGTGATGTACGACATCATCACCGCCGGAATCCAAAACATCGCAAACGAAGTAGGTAATATCAAAATCGGGAACCCGACAGGTAAAGGACTTCCTTCGGGAGGTATGGAATACGACCCGAACTATATTGAATCGCCTTATAGCCTGAACTCCATCCGCGACTTCCTGGGCAATATCCAAAGCATCCGCAACGCCTACCAGGGTTCTCCTTCGGTAGACGGAACCATCCAAGTGCCAACGAATACGCTTAGCACATATATCGCTACACTTGATGCCGACCTGGACAACCGTGTGAAAGCAGCCATCCAAGATGCATACGATAAAATTTCGTTGATGGGTGAACCGTTTGCATATACGTGCGGAGCATCTGAGTATGATACCGTTAACCAAGACGCAATCGATGCCTGCAACGTAATGAATGACATCTTCGACGAAGTGAAAGCTTTGCTACAAGCAAACCATTAATCCACTTTACGCAAACACAAAGGCATAGGTGTTCATCTTCGGAAGAATACCTATGTCTTTTACATCTGCATTACTAACTTTATATTACTTTTGATTATGAAGAAACAATATTATTTAGCCGCATTCCTGTCGATAGGCATGATAACGGCTTGTAGCGATGATGAAGTGAAAACGGACAATCCGTCTCCAAGTCCGGAACCGTCAGAACTCCCTGACTGGTATTATACGGGCGGAGAATTGGGCACGACATTCAACTCCGCGTCTACAGCTTTCGAAGACCCCACTCCCGTAGTGGATGCCGATGCCGACATGACCGCCGCCTTCAACAGAGGAGAACAATTCTTTGAAAAGCCTTATACATCCAACTTCTCCGGTATGCGCCACGGTCTCGGTCCAGTCTATATCCGTACCTCTTGCCAACATTGCCATCCGGGATACGGACACGGACAAAGCCAACCTACAGGAACTTTCAACACAAACCAAATAGGCAACGGTTATCTATTAGTCGTATACGACCCATCTACCAATGCTTACGTATCATGGCTTGCAGGTATGCCTCAGACCAAAGCCGTAGCCCCTTTCAAATCTCCGCTGGACGAAACCCAAATCCAACTGACTTGGCATGAATATACCGATAGCTGGGGCAACAAGTTCCCCGATGGCGAGACTTACCAGCTCCGTTATCCCGAAGTAAGCATACCGAAGAGTGCCATCTACGTAGCCAATAAAGGATATGATGTAGGCAACTACGAAGTCCGCTTGGAATCGACCATCGGCATTTACGGTACCGGCTTGCTGGATGCCATTACCGATGAAGACCTGAAAGCGCAATACGCACAAGAAGAAAAAGACGGCTATCTGAAAAACGGACTGAACGAAACCATCTTCAAGAACGGCGAATGGGTAAAACAATATTCCAACACGACACAAGGAGGAGACGGTACACTTTACCCGTTGCGTTACACCTACGCCTTGAGCCGCGGTCCGTTGCAAGACGCCGCTGGAGCCAACGCTTTCTGGAACATCACCAATGCTACACGTAGCGACCGCCGCTTCCATTACTTAGACGCAGCAGGCACCTACGCCAAGTATTCTTCGAAAGACCCCGATGTGCAAGCCGGATTCCGCAACTACATCGAACAAGCCGATCCGGAAAAGAACCATCCCGACTGGCATATCCAAAAAGAAGACGGTACGTATGACGAGCAACAGAATATCTACAACTACCTGACTTCGAAAGAACTGGACGTAGAAGTGTCCGACCAAGATTACATCGACCTCATGGTGTGGCACCGTGGGCTTGCCGTACCTGCCGCACGCAATGTAGACGATGAAGAAGTGCTCCGCGGAAAGGAACTCTTCGAACAACTGAACTGTACGTATTGCCACAAGCCAAGCTGGACTACAGGTGATGACGAGATACGCGACCCGGCACGCTTCTTCACGGGAGACAAGGCAAACCAGTTGCCCCGTTATCCGCACCAGAAGATTTGGCCCTATACCGACATGATACAGCACAAACTGCACATGCAGAACGATATCCGTACCGGCTGGTGCCGCACCACTCCGCTTTGGGGACGTGGCTTGCACCAACGTTGCACTGGAGCCGAATATGCCGACCGTCTGCACGATTGCCGTGCACGCACCACGCTGGAAGCTATCATGTGGCATGGAACCAGCACCGAGAGCGATGCTTACGAGCAAATCAAAGCTTTCCGCAACCTCTCGAAAGAAGACCGTGACGCTATCGTGAAATTCATCGACTCTATCTAATATTCTCACCACAGATTGCACAGATTAAAATAATTGACAATAAAAAATCTGTGTAATCTGTGGTAAACCTTCCTCCACAATACGTAAAGACAAATGAAACTGATTAAACGCATTGCTTTCGGAAGCGCAGGGCTGCTCGTCTTGATGATGATACTTGCCACCGTCTTGGAAAAAATTCAAGGGACTGATACGGCTTGGTCTGTCATCTACGGCTCTCCGGTTTTTACCACAATATGGGGTATCATGACAATATGCGCTTTTGCCTACCTTATCCACCGGAAACTACAACGGGACTTCTTTACTTTCCTGCTCCATATCTCGTTTTTGATCATCCTGACCGGAGCACTCACCACCCGCCTTTGCGGCAAACAAGGAAGCATCCATTTGCGAATGAACGATGCGCCGACTTCGACTTTCATCACTTCCGGACAGAATAAAGAGCCGCTCCCCTTCCAAGTGCAACTGCACGATTTCCGCATTGATTATTACAAAGGAAGCTTTGCGCCGATGGACTTTACCAGCCGCATTCGGATTGATGATAACGGAACGCAAATGGAAGGAGAAGTGTCCATGAACCGGATATTCACCTACCGACACTATCGCTTCTACCAATCGGCATACGACAAAGACGGACGAGGCACCACCCTTGCCGTATCTTATGACCCGTGGGGCATCGGCATCACTTACACCGGATATGCCTTGCTCTTGTTTTCTATCTTAGGTTTCTTCTTTCAAAAAGACAGCATGTTCCGCCGGCTTCTCTCCCATCCTGCGTTACAGAATAAAACCGCAATACTATGCATTGCCTTATCTTCATTCCTCCCCGGCATGGCATCCGAAGCACCCAAACATTTATCGCGCGAAGCGGCTTCCGAAATAGGCAACCTCTACATTTATTATCACGACCGCATCTGTCCCCTACAGACACTGGCGAAAGACTTTACCATGAAACTCTATGGCAAAACGAGCTACAAAGGACTGACATCCGAACAAGTGTTTACGGGCTGGTTCTTCTATTACGATGACTGGAAAGCCGAACCCGTCATCCGCATCAAAAGCAAGGAGATACAACACGCATTAGGCATCAAAGGGCAATACGCCTCCCTGAATGATTTCTTCGGAACAGAAGGATACAAGCTGAAAGATAACAAAGAAACAAACGAAACCAAATACAAACGTGAACTGAATGAAGCCAACGAGAAATTCAATCTGATAAGCATGACCGCCACGGGAAGTATCCTGAAAATCTATCCATGCCGAACGGAACATAACCGGATAAGCTGGTTTGCTCCCGTAGATGACTTGCCTCAAGACTTACCTGATGACCAATGGCTATTCGTCCGCAAAAGCTTAGGATTGCTGAGCGAGCAAGTGATGAAGAAAGACGATGCCGCTATCATCGGACTCACGGATAAGATTCGGGAATACCAGCAAAAGACCGCCCTCGAAGTACTCCCCTCAGACGCACGCTTCGATGCGGAAAAACTATACAACCGCTTGGACTATACAAAACCGTTGGCAATGGCTTGCCTTACCATCGGCATCTTGTCGTTCCTTTTCTATTGCCGGAGAGTAAGCCGTCCGCTATACGGCAAGACCCAACTGCATATATTTCCGCTTATCGCATTGGGGATTATATCACTTTATCTGATAACCTTAATCAGCCTGAGAGGTTTTGTAAGCGGACACCTTCCGCTCTCGAACGGATATGAAACGATGCAGTTCATGGCGTTTTGCGTCACCCTGCTCACCTTTCTCTTCTACCGCAAGCAGGAAGCCGTTATCGCTTTCGGCTATATGTTATGCGGACTGGCTTTGTTAGTGGCTATGTTAGGAGAAGCCAATCCGCCCATTACCCAACTGATGCCTGTACTGGCATCCCCTCTATTGAGCATCCATGTGGTGACCATTATGATAGCCTACTCGCTCACTGCATTTGTCATGCTGAACGGCATCATGGCGATTGTCTTACGCCATACCCGAAAGGATTATCAAGATGCTATCGTCCGCCTGCAAATCATCAGCCGGATTATCCTTTATCCGGCGGTGTTCTGCCTGGCTCTCGGCATCTTCATCGGTGCCGTATGGGCAAACGTTTCATGGGGACGCTATTGGGGATGGGATCCGAAAGAGACATGGGCACTCATTACCTTATTAATATATACAGCAGCCTTGCACCCTGCATCGCTCCCCGCATTCCGGCGTCCGATGTTCTTCCATTGGTTTGCCGTCATCGCTTTCCTAAGTGTATTGATTACCTATTTCGGAGTCAACTTCATTTTAGGAGGAATGCATGGCTATGCATAAATTATAGCATCATTTGTTTTTACTTGTCATTCAGTTGAGAATGAAAGCGGAGGCTGGTGCGTGAGCATCGGCCTCCGCTGTTTTTGAGAAAAACAAACGCAAAGACGCAAAAACGCAGAGTTTTTTATTAAGAGAACAAAAGCACAGAGAAGCCCAATTCTCCGTGAACTCTTGTCTTCTCTAAAAAATAATTCTTTGCGCTTTTGCGTCTCTGCGTTCAATAAAAAAATCAATAAACTTCCACTTTTGACGCCAACGCCTTGCACTTATCGCGCAACGCATCAAGGTCGCCGTCCGTCTTGTCGTAGCAAACTACTACCCCCATACGTCGGTTCAATTTCGTAAACGGCTTGCCGAAGATGCGCAGATATGTGTTAGGTTGCGAGCAAACCAATTCCTCGCCCCGATAATGCGGAGCCTCTTTGCTAGCTATAGGAGAAAGAATCACGGCACTGGCACCGATGTGTTCTTGCGTAATGCCCGGAATGGGAAGACCTAACACGGCATACAGATGCAATTCGAACTCGTTTAAGTTCTGCGTATTCGCCAAAGTCACCATACCAGTATCGTGCGGACGCGGAGAAAGCTCGGAGAAATACACGCCGTTTTCATGGCTCAGGAAGAACTCTACACCCCAAATCCCGTAACCCGTCAAGGCTTCGGTCACCTTTGCCGCCATGCGTTGCGCTTCGGCAAGATGTTCGGGAGCAATGTGTGCGGGCTGGAAACTTTCGCGATAGTCTCCTCCTTTTTGTACGTGTCCGATAGGCGGGCAGAACAAAGTGGGACCGTTCTTCTGCGTCACCGTAAGCAAGGTAATTTCACTATCAAACTGGATGAACTCTTCGATAATCAATTCCTTGATATCCCCCCGGCTTCCTTCGCAACCGTAGTGCCAAGCGTGTTCCAAGTCTTCGGGACCTTTTGCCACCGACTGGCCTTTGCCCGATGAAGACATCAACGGTTTGATGACACAAGGGAAACCGATTTGCTCTGCCGCTTCTTTCAGTTCCTCGAACGACTTGGCATAGAAATACTTCGCGGTTTTCAGTCCCAATTCTTTCGCGGCAAGGTCACGTATCGCTTTGCGGTTCATCGTAAAATTCACGGCACGCGCACTGGGCACCACTTGAATACCTTCTTTCTCCAAATGATACAAACGTTCGGTACGGATGGCTTCAATCTCGGGCACAATAATGTCGGGATGATACTTTTCCACCACACAGTCGAGGGCGTCTCCGTCCAACATATTGAACACTTCGCAAGCATCCGCCACTTGCATGGCAGGAGCACCTGCATACGAATCACACGCAATGACATACTGACCCAAACGTTGGGCAGCTATCACAAACTCTTTTCCTAACTCGCCGGAACCCAGCAACAATATTTTCTTTGTCATACGATTAACGTTTTATTTGTCTTGTGTACAAAGATAGTACAAATTTACTTTTTTAAGTATCAATCTGCCTTATTTTTCATAACAATCAGAATTAGCAATAAATATGCCGAGACGAAGAGAGAAGACGTCCCAGCATATTGTATATGGAAAGAACTAAAAAGCAATGTTAAGCCCAATACATTGAATCAATCAAAAAAGGCAATTGAAAAAGGAAAAAAGTACCTATAGCCACCGCAAATAACCACAAAAGAATTAATGTTATTTTCACACCTGTCGACATAGGACGCCAAACTTTAAAGCTTTGAAGGAGTAATTGAAGAAATCCCCAAATAGGAATGCCCACCACCAATAACGCACAAATAGACAAACCTATTACCGATACAGGAGCCGTACCAAGCAAATTCCAATCAATTTCCGGTAAAGCATAATATAAAATCGCAGGTGTACTTGCTAATATACCTGTGGCAGCCATAAACAAGGCAAATGCAATAATCAACCCTAACATTAGGGCAGGTATGCAACAAATAGCAAGGAGCACCAACACAAACTTGATAATGAAACCAGCCACCTGCACCAGTCCATCGAAGAAACGGGCAAGTAAAGAACGAGGTTCTGCCGAACGTTCTTTTTCACCTTCTCGTTCAAAACCGTCGGTTACCGTCTTGCCAATGTTTTCCATATTAATAGGCTTCCCTTGCATCTGAAGTTTTTCGGTAGCCGTACGTGCCAACGGGACAATAATCCACAAGATAATATATGCCAGCATCAACGGAAAGAAACCTCCAAAGCTCAACAAAATAAAGCCTGCCACCAACAACAAGATGCGTAAAGGCGTAGAATCGCATCCGAAATAAGCCGCAAGACCTGAAACTACACCACCCAAGATACGGTCATCCGGATTACGGAACAAACGTTTGACAGATCCGTATGCTGGTTCTTCAGTTTCCTTTTCTGTCCGCTCTTCTTCTCCTTCCGTATTCAATTCTTCCGGCTTTCCCATCCGGGCTATTACAGCTTCCACTTGTTCGATAGTGATAACTTGTATCCCTTCGCGGATATATTCATTAAATAACTCGGAAATACGGTTTTCCATATCGCGCACAATCTCATCGGCTCCCGCTTCTTTACGGAAATGATAGCGAAGATTGTTCAAGTAGTTATCAAGTAAAACGTATGCGTCCTCGTCTATATGATAAACGGTTCCGCCTAAATTAACAGTCAGTGTCTTTTTCATTCTTGTTAGATATTAGTTTGGTTCGTAAATGATTTACCGTAGCAGAGAGTTCATCCCAAGCTGTTTCCAGCCCTGTCAGGAATTCTTCTCCTTTTTGAGTCAAGGTATAATACTTTCGAGGAGGCCCTTGGGTCGATTCCACCCATTCATACGAAAGCAAATCATCGTTCTTTAAGCGCGTAAGCAACGGATAGAGAGTTCCTTCCACCACAATCAGTTTTGCTTCTTTCAGGTTTTGGATAATATCCGATGCATACGAAGGTTCCCGATGAAGTAACAACAGGATGCAATATTCCAACATTCCTTTTCGCATTTGAGATTTTACATTATCTACATTCATGAGTCATTCCTCCTTATTTCCTTTGTATGGCACAAATATATGCATTATACCAATACCTTGTATCGCAAGGTACTATTATTTTGATTATATTAACAAAATAATTCTTCGTTCATCGTTCTTCATTCTTCATTAAAAACAATAACTTTGTGGAGAAAAAAACGAGAAGTATATGTTTACAATTAGAAAAGCTACATTAGAAGATATCCCTTTAATCAACAAGCTGGCATGGGAAGCATTTCCCGCAACGTATAAAAACATCCTAACCTCAGAACAAATCGACTACATGATGGACTGGATGTACTCACCCGAAAATCTGCGCAAACAGATGACTGAGGAAGGACACATTTATTATATAGCCTTCGAAGAATGCGAAGGTGCGGGATATGTCTCTATCCAACCCGAAGGGAAAGACCTTTTCCACCTCCAAAAGATTTACGTAATTCCATATTACCAAAAACATCATTTGGGAAAACTCTTGTTCTGCCAAGCCATCGAAGGCATCAAGGAACTGCATCCCGGACCATGCCGTATGGAACTGAACGTAAATCGTGAAAATCCAGCTTTAGGCTTCTACCAACACATGGGCATGAAAAAAGTGCGAGAAGAAGACACACATATAGGAAACGGTTTCTACATGAACGATTATATTATGGGAATCAGTATTTGATTTCAATATCTAAACAAATGGGAAGGTGATCGCTATACCCACCGTGATACCTCATACCTTTATACGTGCGGAAAGGCGTATCACCACCATATTGTTCGTCTTCTTCCAATAAAAAAGGGAATACAAGCCTGTAGGATTTTGACGGGTGAGTATAAAGAGAAGACGAAAAATTTAGCATATTTCCGTTCACCAAAAACTGGTCAAACATCTCCCACTCTCCTTTATACCGGTATGTGCCTTCTTCTTTCCCTGCCATTAAGTTATATAATTTCCAAGGAGATGGATGTTTATCTGTCCTAACTTCCGCACCCAGCACTTCAAACACCGAACGGCTGAAAGGGGAGTCATTAAAGTCTCCCATAACTACGAGATAAGGATTTTGACGGACTGCCAATAGCGAATCCACCGCCTGACGCAAGACCTTTGCCACTAACATACGATATGGTTCACTTTGTCGGATACTTCCAAAACGGGAAGGGAAATGACAGACAAAGACATCAAGCGTATCACCCGAAATAACTCGTCCACTAACATGCAACAAATCTCGCGTAGGCTTATGGATGGTTTGTTCAGAAAAAATACGGATGCATTGCGAACCAATCAACCGGAAAGTAGCGGGCTGGTAAAGCAATGCCACATCAATCCCCCGCTCATCGGGTGAATCGGTCATCACATACCGATAAGCAGCATCACGCAAAGGAGAATATTTTGTCAATCCATCCAAACAATAAGCATTCTCTACCTCGCATAAGCCGACCAAATCAGGCACTTGCTCATCCGAAGCAGCCAAAATGACTTTCGCTATTTTCGCCACCTTATCGTAATACTTCTTCCAAGTCCAAGCACGGACTGCCTGCGGAAGAAACTCCTCATCGTGCTTCAACGAATCGTGACGGCAATCGAACAGGTTTTCCACATTATAATGCATCACGCGGAACGGCTCTTGCGCATGGGCTTGCGAAAAGAAAGACACAGACAACACAAAAGTACACAGAAATACACAGATTTTATTTATTTCCCGACCCACAACATAGCGCAGCATGAAAATAAACCTGCATATTTCTGTATACCTCTGTGTCATCTGTATTCAATTAAAAACATCATCACGCCTTCGCTGGAATATGCGCCAGTACATCCAACAGATGACGCCAAAACTTATCGACCGTAGGAATCAGCATCCGTTCATCGGGCGAATGCACGCCACGCAAAGTCGGTCCAAACGAAACCATATCAAGCGAAGGATATTTTTCAAGGAACAAACCACATTCCAATCCTGCATGGATGGCTTTCACCTTCGGTTCTACTCCAAACAAACGCTTATAACTTTCTACTGCGATGTGCAATATTTCCGAAGACGGATTCGGTTTCCATCCCGGATAACCGTCGCCCGTTTCTACTGATGCCCCTCCCAATACAAAAGCGGCACTGACCATCTGCGACATATCCACACGGGAAGAAAGAATAGAACTACGCTGACTCGTCACAACCTTAATGCAACCTTCTCCTTGTTTAACAGAAGCCAAATTGGACGAAGTTTCTACCAACCCTGCAATATCTTGGCTCATGGCATACACTCCATTATGTACAGCATAAATAGAAAGCAGAAAACGTTTCATTTGCTCCCCATCCATTACCTCCGCTCTAGGAGATTCCGATTCCAGTTCCAATTCCAGATTTGGTTCAGTCACTGCATATTCATTTTCAATTTCCGACAAATATACATTCAAATCTACCCGCACCGATTCCTTATCCTTCATCGGCACAGCACATACAGCATGAGCTTCGCGTGGGATAGCATTGTGCAGATTTCCTCCGTCTATCTCACACAAACGCAAATCATATTTCTGCATCAATTGTACCAAATAGCGGTTCAACAACTTATTGGCATTCGCCCGGTTCTTATTAATATCATCCCCCGAATGCCCACCAGTCAATCCTTTTACAGCAACACGGAAAAAGAAATACCCTTCGGGAGCGGCAGACATTGTGCATGGAAACATTGCTGTAGTACCGGCACCTCCCGCACATCCGATAAATAATTCCCCCTCATCTTCCGAATCCAGATTAATGAGAATGTCCCCTTCCATGAATCCTTCTTTCAAGGCAAAAGCACCGGTCAACCCTGTTTCTTCATCTACCGTGAACAAACATTGGATAGGTCCATGTTCAATTTCATCCGAAGCTAAAATAGCTAGTTCTGTTGCAACTCCAATGCCATTATCAGCCCCCAAAGTTGTCCCTTTCGCTCTCAGCCACTCACCGTCAATATAAGTCTCAATCGGATCTGTTTCAAAATTGTGCTGTGTATCCTTATTTTTTTCACACACCATATCCATGTGCGATTGCAAAATTACCGTTTTCAGATGTTCTTTCCCTACAGTAGCAGGTTTTGTTATCAACACATTTCCGGCTTCATCCGACTTAGCTGACAAGCCATGTTTTTCAGCAAAATCCAATAAATACGCCCTGATTTTATCCTCCTTTTTCGAAGGGCGTGGCACCTGACACACTTCCTCGAAATAATGAAAGACAATGCCGGGTTTCAAATCTTTTTTCTCCATAATTATCCGTTTTGTTTTTACTACATTCGCAAAAATAAGTTAAAAAGTCGAATTAATCAGGCTCTCATCTTCTTTTTCTGTGATGAAACGACCAAATTCGATAACAAAAGTATATATTTGCACCACAAAATTAATAGAAATGCTGAAGACTATTCTGATTACAGTGTTAATAGTTGCTATCAGTATGGCACTATTCTCCGTTAAGATACTCTTTAAAAAGAACGGAAGATTTCCCAATACGCATGTTAGCGGGAACAAGGCTTTAAGAGAAAAAGGCATCGGCTGTGTGCAGTCACAAGACCGCGAATCACGAATTGCCAATCCACACGCCATTGCCGAACGGAGAATACCAAAGAAAACAGAACAAGAAAAATAATTACTAACTAAGAATACTTAAAAACATTATGAAAAAAATGAAGTATATCCTGAACGGATTTTTAACATTGGCTTTTGCGCTGATGTTTACGCAATGTACAGACCAAAAGGAAGCTAGCAACAACTCACAAGTGGTAGCTACTGTATCTGGAAACATGAAAATTGCATACGTAGAAATCGATTCTTTGTTGACTAAATATCGTTTTTGGAACGACTTGAACGAATTGATGATCCAGAAAGAGGAAAATATCCGCACCACATTGAACGAAAAAGCAAAAGACTTGGATAACGATATGAGAGAGTTCCAACGCAAATTGGAAAACAACGGTTTTGTAAGTCCTGAACGTGCTGAACAAGAAAGAGTACGTATCGTTCAAAAACAACAAAAGCTACAAGAATTACAAGAAAAATTGACTAACGAATTGCAAATGGAAAACCAGAAAAACAGCCTCCAACTCCGCGATTCAATCAATTCATTCTTGAAAATCTACAATAAAGACAAAGGCTATAGCCTCATTATCAGCAACACCGGTTTCGACAACCTGCTGTATGCCGACCCAGCATTCAACATTACCAATGAAATCGTAGAAGGATTGAACGCACGTTATAATCCAGCAAAGAAATAAAAAAACAAACTCCCACAACAGACAGCTGTATTCAAAAACAAAAGCTATTATAATGCGGAGGGTGTCTCAAAATGAAAGTTGATTTCTATTTTGACACACCCTCTTCTTTCTGTTTAAAGGCTTCTTCGCCTATATCCGCCGAACAATTTTCACTATTCAAGCGTTACCCTTATATAAAAACCATAAAAACAGACTATCATGGAAACATTCGCTGACTTAATATCATCGTCCGTCCCTGTATTAGTAGACATTTACGCAGAATGGTGCGCTCCGTGCAGAGCTATGGCACCTGCCCTAAAACAATTAAAAGACATACAAGGGGACAACTTACGGATTATCAAAATAAACATTGACAAGAATCCGCAAATTGCTCAGCAATATGCCGTACATTCAGTTCCTACTCTCATGATATTTAAAGACGGAAAACAACTTTGGAGACAAAGCGGAGCTATGAGTGCTCACGAGTTGAATAAGATTGTCGAACAATTCAAATAAACATTCAAGTCCAATTACCATAAAAGAGGGGGCTGAGTCAAAATAAAAAATCAATTCTCATTTTGATACAGCCCCTTAGAAGCTGTTTTGAATTTCTCCAAAAAGTTTTTCTTGGCTTGATGTATCCGTTTTCGTGTGTGCTTTGGGCGATTTTTTGGCCCTTTTCGCTCCTGTTCTTCGTCAGATAGCCCGCTATCTTCCTCATCACAGAAGCAAAAATGCCTCAAAAACTCATCCCAAATCATCGCACGATAAATTCAAAACAGCTTCTTAGACATTATTTTTTAATTTTCTTTTTATACATCTCAGAACGGTCGATTACATCCCGAACAAAATTATAAGTTTCTGTACCCCGAAAATAACCGTTCTTACAAACAGGATCCTGATAATACTCTTCATTACTTTTCAACAACACATAATGGTCTACATGATGTTCCCATAAATAAGGGTTCCTGCCATACTTTTCTGCCAACGCCATAGCATCCGTAATATGCCCTGCTCCTGCATTATAGGCAGCCAGTACAAATTTCACCTGTTCCTCCTTATCTGACACTTTGCGGAACAAGTTCTGAAGTTGGGCTATGTATTTCACTCCTCCCTTTATACTTTCTTCAGGGTCTTGCTCCTTCCCTTTCGGAATTCCCATAGCATGAGCCGTAGCAGGCATCAGTTGCATCAATCCCTTTGCTCCTGCCCACGACACGACATTCGGATTAAAATTTGATTCCGTATAAGCCAATGATGCCAGCAAGCGCCAGTCCCAGCCGATTTCTTTGGCATATTTGCGGAACAAATCATCAAAATGCGAAATTTTCCCGTCCTCCACCGAAAGGATAGAGCCGTGCACCGGTTGCTTGTTCAACTCAAAATAACGGCGTGCACTCGCCTTAAATTCCGGCGAATTGATATTTTCCTTATGCCATTTATCAGCCGCCTCTGCAAGTAAAGGCGAAGTTTTCCGTACTGCCCACGAAGCCCGCTGGTCGAAACTGATAACCAGATTAATATTCAGATTCGGATAATACGTACGGTTGATTTTAGCAACCTCGTCTGTTGCTACCGTATAATCTATTTTCCCTTCCGATACCCACGTTATCAAATCCTCTGCCGACACGCTGTCCGCTTCTACTTCATGAATCTGAATTCCTCCGCCCAATTCTTCATCCAAATGTACCAACCGGTCATAATATTTTCCCGGGCTCACATATACGTCTTTCCCTATCAGTTGAGTCACATCCTTCAGTTCGTCCCTGCTCCGGCGTTGCACGATAACTTGATGCGTGATATTTTCCTCGCCACAATAAATCAGACTATCTTTCCAGGCTGGTGTGATATCCAAATTATACGCAATCAAATCTCCTTCCCCTTTCAACAGGCATCGCACCATTTCAGCAGTATTATTCACCACCTTCAGCTTCATTTTCAAACCCAAAGACTGAACAAACTGTTGCGCCAATTCATACTGAAACCCCATTGGTTCGCCCCGGTAATTAAAGTACGAAGTAGAACTGTTAGCAGTTAGCACAATCAATTCTCCCCGTTCCCGGATATCAGCCAAATCAATGTTTGCCTCTCCGTCCACCCTACTCCGCTTTCCTGTACACGAGACCAACAGGATAACGGAAAAAAACATACAGAAGAAAACAAGCGGCTTCATCGTCCGATTATTTTTTCGATATACATCTTCAATATTTCTATCGCCTTTTTATTGTGTCCTCCTTGTGGGATAATCAAGTCGGCATATTGCTTGGCTGGCTCGATAAATTCCTGATGCATTGGTTTCAACACCTTCATATAACGCTCCATAACTGCCTCGGCAGTCCTTCCCCGTTCAATTACATCACGCTGGATAACCCGTATCAGCCGTTCGTCTGAATCGGCATCTACAAAAACCTTCAAGTCCATCTGCTCACACAGTCTTTTGTCGCTCAAAGCCAAAATGCCTTCAATAATTATCACTTTATGCGGTTCTACATGTATCGTTTCACACTGACGTGTACAAGTCAGATACGAATAAACCGGCTGTTCGATAGCCTTCCCTTGTTTAAGCATCTCCACTTGTTCCGAAAGCAAGTCCCAGTCGAAAGCATTCGGATGGTCAAAATTGATATTTTGCCGTTCTTCTACCGGCACATGACTGCTGTCCTTATAATACGAATCAAGCGGAAGCAAAGCCACTTCATCGGCAGGCAGACTGTCGATAATGCTTTTCACTACTGTAGTTTTTCCGGAGCCTGTTCCTCCTGCGATACCAATGATTATCATGCTTGTTTGGGTTTAAATGTGGAATAACGAAGTACAAATATACGAAAAGAAACGGGAAAATGAAAAATAGAAAATAAAAAATGAAGAATAAAAGAAGAAGTTAGAATCTGTAAAAGCCGCCGCTTATTCCAATTTGACAGTTTTAATTTTTCCGGGTATCAGAGTTAGATAAGCCATACCGTCCCGCCCTATTTCCACATCCATATACTTAGGTGCCACAACGATTTGCCCGTCTAAAGCCATAATCCCCCATTGATGAGGATAATTTTCAAAAGCACAATAATTTCCTACCGGATGCCGGATATTCCGATAAAGAGGAGGAACCACCACAGTGTCACCCGATTTCAGTCCCCATTTCAGTCCTGCTTTAAACGGTTCTGCATTTTTCATTTTTTCCAGCCGCTCCCGTCTTTCTTCCTCTTTCCTCTGCCTGTCTGCTTCTTGCCGCTCCAGTTCTTTCCGGGAAATTTCCTGCATCAGACGTGGCACCACGATATCAAAGTTTTCCTCATCCGATGCCGGAACATCACAAGCAATGTATTGTTTTTCTTTACCTTCCGCTACATGATAATACTTCCCGTCTTCACTTCTCACGATAATGCTTGAGTCTGGGAAAGCACCACAAAATGCATACACTTCCTTCTCATCATTTTCTAAAATGCAATGATAATTCATTAAACTGCCCTTGGCAATCATCTTGACAGGAAAAGAAGCACCATAATCATTCATTTTCAGATAAAATCCCATCCAATGGCAATTATATGGATCCAATTTTCTCTTTGTCTTGTAAATCTTCTGCGTCCGGCTATAATACCAGTCACCAGCCTTTATCATCTCTACACGACCGAATTTCAACACTTTCGGTTTCTCTTCATAACGCAATTTATTCCGTATGTCTATAAAAAAATCCTTGCCTCGTTCATCTGTCACCCGCAATAGATCTCCTTTCATCAATTTCATCCCGTTACAAGAATCACCTTTCCACACTGTCTTGCCCTTATCATCCACCAATCCGACAGACCAATCTTCAAATTTCACGGCAGCCAGCCGGTCTGACACATCAAAAATTTTCAAATACCGAGCCTTTACAACCACCTTCTCTCCTTGTCTCAATCCCCACAATCCGGTTGCCTTATCCCGAAAAGCCTTCAGCCGTTTCGTCAATTTCGGTTCCGTTTCCCCCTGCTCATTCAAATTTTGCAAATACAAACACAGTGCCTCGTGCGTCATCACTACTTCCAGTTCCGAATCATTGTCCTCCGCTTCCTTTGCACTTGCCCTTACCGAAACTCCTGTATCCCAAAAACCTGAAGCATATCCTTTACCCGCAAGCCGTCCTTCAAACATGGCACGCCAATCCCGATAAACAATAGGCAAGCCGAACATCCGGTAAAGCCCCACATTGTCTATCACTACACAACTCGCTTTCCCTTCCGATTTCCGCAATCCCCTGCCCACTTGTTGCAAATATTTAGCAAGTGAAAGTGTAGGACGTGCCAATTGAACAAATTCCACATCCGGACAATCGAATCCCTCACTGAAAACATCCACATTCACCAGTACCTGTATCTTTCCTTGCCTGAATTCTTCTACCAATATTTTCCGTTGTACAACAGGCGTCTTACTATCTATCGCCACAGCCTCGATTCCCCGTTCCCGGTAATAAGCAGCAATATTCCGTGCATGGTCAATACATACCGCATAAACGATCCCTTTCTTTCCTTTCGCATATTCTTGAATACTCCGATAAAGCCTTCCGATACTTGGACGCCGGTTCAGTATCTCATTCATTTCTTTTACCTGATAATCCCCGTCCGCCCCGCGTTTTGCCAAACTTTCTATCAATCGCTGTTCTTCGCTATCCGGACGAATGGAAATATAATCAAATACCGAAAGCCATCCCTTGCGGATAAATTCCGCAATGCTCCAGGCTTCTACCAACGTTTCAAACAAGTCTGTAAACCCTTTCCGGTTCAATCGGCAAGGAGTAGCCGTCATCCCCAGTTTTTTCGCTTTTGGACAACGAATCCAAAGTTCCTTATAAGTCTCAGCCAATACATGGTGCGCCTCGTCAATAATAATCAAATCAGGTTTCTCCTCCAGTTCCTCCCAATGCCTCGAAAGCCATTGGATAGACATCACCTTCACCAAACCCGATTCTTTTCGAATGCCATACCGCGCCACCGTCTCCTCAATCTGCTCTACCAATTCCCGACGATGCGCCACAATCCAGATATTCGTTATTGCTTGTTCATTATGAGCTATTAATTCATTCACAATCGAAGCGAGCACCTGCGTTTTTCCCGTTCCTGTAGGCATTTGCACCATCACACTTGGGTGTTTTTCCCATTCCTGAAAGATACGGGAAATCATATCCTTCTGGTAATCACGCAAATGAATTGTAGAGGATAATGGTTTCATCGCTACCCATTGCGACTATAAACCGCCTTCACTTGGTCAGCAATTTTTTCCCAATCGTATTTTTTCATGTCATACTTAACAGATTCCAAAGGACGGTCTATAACAGCTTTCAATTTCTGTGCAAGAACATCAACATCACCGGTCGGAAAATAATCTTCCTTGTCAAGCCCCACTTCGAGATTGGCTGGAATATCGCTCACAATAACTTTTACCCCATAACTCATGGCTTCCAGAAGGGCAATCGGCAATCCTTCATGACTGGATGGAAGACAATAACAACGGCAATTTGTCAACAAAGAATGCAATTTACGTCCCTTGATAAAACCAGTCAATACAACCCCATTCCTACGAGCCTGCTCTTTCAGGCTTCGTGAATAATCATCCTCAAAATCCGTATCGCCAGCCAACACCAATTTTATATCCGGGTTAGAATTCTTCACTTTAACAAAAGCCTCTATCAAGTGATGCAAATTCTTTTCCGGCACAAAGCGGCACATGCCCAAGATATACTTACCCTTCTCTATCCCCAATTCCTCGAAAAATTCAGGATAATCACAGACCTCCGGTTGAGATACCCCATTATATATAAGGTGTACCCGCTTCGTCCTGCCGTACTTCTCTTTAATCAAATTCCGAATCACATCCGAAATCACGATTACATCATCGGCAAACATACATCCCAAACGCTCCCCCATTTTAAGCATCATTTTGGCTGCTTTACCCCATTTATCCCGGTCATAATCAGGACCATGATGCGTAAATACCACTTTCAGCCCCAATATTTTCGCGTATGGGACAAGCAAAGCCGGACCGATAGCATGAATGTGAAGCACATCTGCCCCTAATCGTTTCGCCTCATTTATCGCCCGAAACGTATGGATAATAGCCTCAAACGATTTTTTCTTCGGACTTTCTACATCCACCAATTTCACGCCGTTCCATTCTGTAAGACAATCTCTTACATAACTTTTCCGTCTGATTACGGTCACATCAAAGCCACGGCGCACCATTCTTGGAAATAGTTCCTCACAATGCGTCTCTACGCCACCCATGATATTCGGAATACCCCGGGTGCCGGTAACAACAATTTTCATAAGAGATGGAAAATAAAAGAATAAATGATTATTTTTGCGGAGAATCCGCAACCCTGTTAAGATGAGAACTCTTTTTCAGCATATAAAAGAAGCCCTGCAATACATCGGAATCATCCTCCTATCCGGTCTGGCTGCATTATGGCTTCTGATTAGAAGACGAAGGATAAAATAACTGTCAGAATTTTTCCCGCAAATCCCCTTGGCAAGGGTCCTGACCCACGTCACACCATTTCGGTTCTATGCAAATCGGTTTTCCCTGCATCGAACGCAATTTGTTCTGAAGTGCCCATTTTGCCGGATATTTAATGTATTTATGCATCACCGGACTGGCTGTACCTACCATCCAGCAATTCTTCGGACATTTCCGAACCATAGCCCTGACTTTCTGCGCCTGTTCGCTTTCCCATATCTCCATAAACGGCGCATCGTGGATATTGCCCATACTTTCTTTCCAATACTTTTCTTCCAGTCCGTTGCAAGGCATCACTTCGCCCCACGGGTCAATGAAAAAATTCATCGTGCCCGCCTCACAAGGCAACATGCGCCGTCCGCCTTCGATATAATTGATAAGCCCCATATTAAACCAGGCACGGAACCAGCTTTTCGGATGATTTTCTTTCAATTGCCATTCAATCAGCTGCTTGAAGTTATTGCAGACTTCATCCTTGTTGGTTATCACATTATCCCCTTTATGAAAATAATACGAGTTATGAAAGGCAGCCGTAGCAAATTCCATCCCCATAGCCAGCGATAACTGGTAAAGCGAAAGCATATCTTTCGAATTATGGTTCGATACTGTACACCCGAAACCGATATCTTTCAGTCCCAAATGTTTCAAGGTAAGCAACGTACGCAATCCCTTGTCAAATCCTCCGGCATGTCCGCGCAATTCATCATTTTTCTGGCTTAATCCCTCAATTGAAATGCGGATACCGATATTCGGAAACTTCTTTGCCAAAGCAATCACCCGGTCTTCAAACCAGCCCGAAGTAGAAATCACGATACGCGGCGTATGCTTATAACACTCTTCCACGATTTCTTCCAAATCTTCACGGATAAATGGCTCGCCTCCTGTAAGGTTAATGAATTTCAGTTGGGGCAAGGTTTTCAAGTCCTCAGCCTTTATCTCTTCTTGTCGGTTGGTCGGATTTTTCCAAATATTACACATCTGGCAACGCATCGGACACCGGTACGTTAAAATAATACTTGCGTCTGTAGGACGCGGAATATTCATATTCGACATAATTGCAAATTTTATTTTTGAATTATAAAACAATATCATCCTGAGCAAAGCGAAGGGTCTCCAGCATACATAAAATTAATGCTTAGAAGATTCTTCACAATATTCAGAACCGACATACAAATTACTAATTTCCTTATAATACACTTCTGCATTATAACGCTCCATAGCCTTTTGAGCTATTTGTTGATAATCAAACGTAGCGTTATACATGCATTCTATCTTATTTTTTAAGTCATCTGCACTTCCGCTGGCAAACGTCATGCCGCTTACCCCCTCATCAATCAATTCAGGTATTCCCCCGATACGTGCACCCAGCACAGGAGTACCCAAACATTGTGCTTCTATCACCGACAAAGGATTATTTTCATACCATTCAGAAGGTATCACCGAAAATTTAGCTCGTCCTGCAATGTCCTTTATCTCATCCCATTGCTTGAAACCAAGAAACTCTACGTTGCCCCCTAATTCTTCACTCTTCATTCTTAATTCTTCACCCAGAGGTCCTCCGCCAATCACTTTCAGCTTATAAGGCAATTGCGAAGCAGCTTCAATCAACGTTTCTGCCCCTTTCTCGTGCGACAAACGTCCGATAAAACAATAATACTCATCACGCGAATAGTCATCTTTCCGGCATTTACCCACATCAATGAAATTGCACATCACCTTTAATTTACGCTTGTCAAAACCGCCTTGTTCCATTTTCTCAGCCATGAAAAGGCTTGGGCAAACAAATGCATCCGTACACGATTCAAGCCTCTTCCGGTTCCACATCACAGCCTCTTTATACCCAACCCACGATGCCAAAGCAGAACCTTTCATGCATTTATTTGCCAAACACGGCTTTTTATTCCCGTCGAAACACAGTTCGCATATCGTTTTATCCCCGCGCAGGCAATCATACCTCGGACAAAGCAATTTATAATCATGCAAAGTCCAAACCACCCGAATCCCCCGCTTATGCGCCAATTCAGCGATAATCGGTGACAAATGCGTATGGATATTATTCAGGTGCACCACATCCGGGCGAAAGTCATCAAGCAGCTTATTAAACTTTTTCTTCACCTCTATAGACCCGAACGGTCTTGTCAGAGCCATCAGTTTACTCATATTCTGTGGGAAATAACGCTTCCATGGCGTATCCAGATTTTCAGGATAATCCATGGCAAACACAGCCGTTTCATGCCCATGTTCTCTCAATAATTGCTCCAGATTGAGCATATAAATGCAATCACCGCCCCGGCGGTAATAAAATTTGTTGGATAATAAAATTCTCATAATGAAAAAATAGGATATATAGATTAACTCCTTTTATATATACGGATTAGGAGTTAGAGAAAGATGTTATAAGCTTACACATCATATATTATATCGAAAAAATCGGCTAATGTAAAAATTTGGGTCTTGCCATGCTTTTGCAAAACAGCATCCATAATTTTCTTTTATTGGTTATATGATATTCGCAAATATATGCATTTATTTCGCCAAATGCAAGCAATTGTCTGATTTCTTGCAGGAATCCTATAGCATAGTCCCTGATTTATAAGTTAAATAGCTTATAATAGCAAAACATAAGTAATTTAACTTATTATGCAAACATATAAGGTTAAGCTCTTATTTCCCTGCCGCATACAAATCAGAAGTCATCCATTATGATAAACAAAAAAGAAATCGGATAAATCTTCACATCGGGACTTCGAAAGAGTCAAATCGCATATCTTACGTTATCCGACCTCTTCGTCTCTACCTTTACGTTTTATAGCTTATCAATGACCTCCTGGTCAAGTCCGGTCGCTTGGACAATGGTCTGCACATCCATTCCCATTTGTTTAAGATTGCGGGCTATTTCCTCTTTCCCTTCCGCCATACCTTCCGCTTTGCCTTGGGCTATGCCTTGAGCCATGCCTTCCGCTTTGCCTTGAGCTATGCCTTGAGCCATACCTTCCGCTATACCTTCCGCTTTACCTTTCATCCGCTCAAATTCCATGATAGCAAGACGGTCACGGTACACTTTGATGCTCTCATCATAGCGTATGCGGTCTTCCTTGCTCATGGAAGCAATATCTACTATATCTTCTACTTTCATGAAACAGACATCAGTAAAGGGATTGATAAATTTGCTCATAGCCTTTCTTTTTTATAATTCCGTTCGACACAAAGATAACGATTCTCGATTGAATTTCCAAACCTTACTTCCACCATTTATCAATCGTCCGAGGAAACAGATAAAACTTTACGATATGAGAAAAAACAATAGCACCGAATAATGTCATCAAGGAAACCACCACATACAGCAAATCCGCATGAGCCGTCACGGTTTCTAAATGCAGCTTCTCCACTACCCGGAATGCCATCATGTGACACAGATAAATCTCCAGACTGATTTTGCTGATGTATCTTATAAACCGGTTATTCAGAACCCATGTCTTTGTACCGATAGCATACATCAGCCAAGCCGAAAACAAAACCAAATCAAACACGACAAACCCAAACGCCGAACCTCTATATGTAAACCTCCATACAGTAATAAGCACACATGCCGCCAATATCCACCAGCTATACCGTGATACAACTTTATTTATAGCGTCTTTATACAAAAAGACCAACCCGCCCACAATAAAAAACGGCGCACTATAGATGATATTCACCCGGTCAATCTTCTTTACAACAAAGTCCGGTCCCGAAAAATAATCAATTGCGATATAACAGAATACCAGCGAAATCACCAAAACAAAAAATCCCCTTCGTTTCGTATCCAGCAAGAAGGTAAAAAACGGGAAAAGCAGGTAAAACGTAAAGACCGTTCCGATAAACCACCCTACCCCAACAGTTTCAATAGCCGGATTCGGCAACAGATTAAAACACAACGTCAAGTTGGCAAAACTCTCGCACAAAGCACTATAATTGTGGTCTTTCGCCAACGAAATAACCGTCATCAAGGCAAAAAACGGCAACAAACGCTTATACCGTTTCTTATAAAAATCATTCGGCATTATTGTTCCATTCTTCACCCTATCATAATAGCCGCAACATACCGAAAAAGCACTGACTACCATAAATAGCAGCGTAAAATTAGTAAAATACGGAATAACGGCATCCGTCAGGAAATTCTCACTTGGCTTAACCGCAATGTTTGCAAGTACATGCATCATCACAATACCGATAGCGGCGTATGCACGAAGCCCGTCAAGCGATTCATAATGATCGCTTTTAACTTTATTTAGCGGATGGGGAGTATTATTTAAATGCATACAATTTTATCGTTTGTTATTGAATAAGTCAATTAGCATTTGTGCTGAGTGGATATTTGTTAATTTGTCTCTGCATTTAATGCAATTGGAAACGTAGAAAGAATTATTATCAATTATCTCTTTTAAATCTTCCACCCCCCATTGGTCTCTAACAATACCCAATTGTTCTTTTTGTATATAACCAGCTGAAGCCGGTTGAAAATTTGTCAAAATTGGAGTTCCAGATACAATTGATTCAGGTATAGAAACCATATTTAAATCCTGACGAGTATTAACAAGGAAACAATACGATTCTCTGATATATTTGTTAAGTTCACTCTGTGAAAGAAAACCTAAAAATAAAATAGAATCTTGAAGGTTAAGTTGCATGACTAACTTTTTTAGATTTTTTTCCTCTTCTCCACGTCCGGCTATTAACAATTTAATATCTTCATAACCTTTCTCTTTATGAAAATTTGAAAAGATTCTAATAATCCCATCTACATTTTTGCGATAAATAAGTTGTGAGGAACTAATTATTTGTTGTTTTTTATCTATCCCCACACAAAACTTCTGTACATTAATCCCATGGTCAACAACCGAATGAACTGTTTGAGGCATATATCTTCTTATAAACCTATAAGCAAATTCAGAACGTGGTACAACTATTTTTGTTTTTCTCATACAAAACCGAGCTACCCAATTATGCCATAATCTGGAAGGTAACTTATGAAATTTATTTTGATGTTGTGTCAGTTCTTGCCAAACAATGGTTTTTTGAGGACAAATCCGGGCAGCGCAAAGAGAGATAAACGAGAAAACTTCACTTGAAATAACCAAATCAAAATGTTCCTGATTTTGCTTTAAATATTTCTTTAATTGACAAGAATAAGGCAACACAGATGGTAGAAACACTCTTTTATAATCCGTCTTAAAAAATATTATGTCAAAATCATAATTTTCCTTTTCTGTGGGTTTGAAATCTTCTGCTGCCCCCAACGTTACCTCATGTCCCAATTGCTTGAACCCAAGACACATGTTATAAATCATCGTGTCTTTTATAGATTTTACTTTAGGGATAATATTGTTATCCGCAGTATAAAGAATAAAGTTAAGAATTAATATTTTCATTGTTTCTCATATCAAGATATTTCTGAATAAGTCTATCATAAGTATCATTAAATAACTGTATCCTATTCACCCACATAAACTTCTTGGAACATTCAATTACGCCTTTTGACAATTCTGTTATAATTGAAGGATTATCAATAATCCGATCTATATTCGCAGCCATATCCGAAACCACCTGATTATATGACTTGATAGGAATTTTTATTCCACATTTATCACAAATCACCCCAGACATTCCGCAATGGTCTAACGACATAGTAGGAACAGCGAATGACATGGCCTCCCATATTGTTGTAGGGTTGCCCTCACCTAATGAAGATACAACATGCAGATGCGCATCCTTCAAGAGTTCTTGTACTTTACTCCGCGGCATTTGACCATGCCAAGTGATATTCGATGAAATCTTTTTCGAGTATAATTTCAACTTATGTTCTAATGGACCTGTCCCACAGATATCCAAATGCCAATTAGAAGTTTTTAAAGCCAACAACGCATCCAATAAAATAATTAAAGCTTTATTTTCATTTATAGCACCAATCCAAATAAGCCTTAATTCCTGTTGACAGAAATTTATTGGTGCCAAACATTCCATTTTTACTATTCCATTCTCCGGTAAATAATAACTTTCTTTATTATACCATTGCTTTAACATTTTCACAGTATTGGGAGTTGTTGCAAAAATCACATCTGCTCTTTTTATAGCTTTTCTAACTCGAAGAGAAAATAAAAATAAAGCATTATGAACTATTCTCCTTGTTAAAGCATTTATCTTCCCTCTAATACTTAACGCACTAAATAAAGGAAATGGCTTATTTTCCACAGCTTTCATCGGCCCCCATATATATGGAATATTTTTTATATTATACACAAATCCTGGTTCTTTAAAACCAATCGGGTTTAAATAATGAATAATATCTATATGTTCCTGCTGTTGAATAATCTGCCGAACTTCTAAATAAACATTGTAATGCCACTTTCGATATTTCCAATTGTATTTTATATCAGCGAACAAACCATCTCCTTGTGTCTCGGTATATTTAATATTCCAAAATGAAACATTAGGCATATCATGCGTTTGTAGATAGTTTTCTATCTCTTCTTTTCCCCGCCCATATAAAACTATCAGTTTATTTGAATGTTGCATGTTATTAACATAATTCCAACTAACTGATGCTTCAGAACCTCTGTATGGAGAAATATCGTATGTAATTAGTAAAACTGTTCTCATAATTGAGTTCAATGAATTATTGTTTTAATGTAATATAATATTAAAATCAAGAAAGTAGCACTACGATAAAATTTATGCAACACCAACCATCTAGTCAAAATAAAATGCTTTTTTTGAGGTTGAGCCGTTCGAATTATTTCATTAATTACTGCATCCTCCACAATATATCTAATAGGAATCATCCGTAATGCATTTGCCTCAAAATGAGCTTGTATAGAAACATAAAAATCAGTGCAAGCTTTTACCTTATCAAAGGCAATATTCCATTTCTTATGCAGTGCCACAATTTCACTATATAATGTTTTTACGGTTTTATAATATTCAGGCGATAATCTAAGTGCTCTATCTTTACGTAACACACGATATAAATAACCTGAATAATTGCTAACACAGATCTTATTTATATAATTGTAATATCTATAATTAAAAACCACATCTTGTGAACGTCGCAAATCAGGAAAACGAATATTATATTTTCTAATTATACTGTTTTTGTATATTTTACAATGTGGTGCTGAAACCAATCCTTTGCTCAACAAATCTACATATTGTTTACGAACTTCAAATTCATTATCTATTACATAATTATCTATATGGTATTCAACCATCGAAGTCTGCTTTCCTCGATTATCAAAATATACAGAAATTTCCTTTGTAGTAACCAAATCATAGCCTCCACTCGTTATCAAATCAACCATTGTTTCTACATAATTATTTTTACACCAATCGTCAGGGTCAACAAACATTACATAATCCCCAGTAGCATGCTCCAAACCATTATTACGTGCTGGTCCTGACCCTGAATTTTCTTGCCAATAAACGCTAACCCGTTTATCTTTTTGGCTATATTTCCTCGCTAATTCATACGAACCATCTGTTGCACCATCTATAATAATGATAACTTCAATATTTTTATATGTTTGAGTTAAAATACTATCCAAGCATTGAGATAAATATGGAAAAACATTGTAAGTAGGTAAAATGATAGAAACTTTTGATGTATCCATAACTAAGTAAATTTAAATTCTATTACATTTCCGTTTATATATTTTATCACTAAGCAGATTATTCCAATGTAAGGCACAAAAAATATGCAATGCTTTTATTATTCCCCAATGTCTATATGTATATTTAAATTGTATAACAGGATTATCTCCCAATGGGGAATAAAGTCGTTTAAATCGGCCAATAACTGTAAGTCCGTTTTTGCGACTTCGATTATTTTTGATGGCGTTAGGCATACATATGCCAATGTATTTTTTAGTTGTAACGATTTTTACGCCTGCCTCAATAGCTCTCAATCCATAATCATAATCTCCTAAATGATGCTGGAACATACCATCCAATAGCCCAATTTTGCTTACGACATATCTTGGCACTAATACACAATTGCCATTGAGCCAATATACTTCTTGCATTGTACCGTTGGGAATGAGTGGAAAACCATCTTCTCTTCGTCCTCCATAACTAAACTCACCTTTTCCTGAACAAAATGCGCCACAAATAATGTTCTTATCATTACAAACATTAGAGCAATCAATCATTTCCTTTATGGAATCACCATAAAGAAATACATCGTCATTCAGCCAAATATAAGCGTCATAGTCTTTGGTTTCACAAGCTTTCTTCCAAGCCGCAAGCATCCCTCTGTTCCAAAAAAGATTACCAGTTCCTTTAAATATATATACATCTGGAAAATTTTCCCTTACTGCTTCAAATGTTCCGTCTGATGAATTGTCATCGCACAAAAACACATCCATTGCTGCATCCGTCTGTTGAGCATATAATTGTTTCAAACATCGCAAAGTCACATCTTTACGGTTAAAACAGGTCATAAGTACCGCATATTGCTTTATCATATATCTCTTTATACTAATGAAATTATATCTTATCTTTTCGAGCAATATTCGCTTTTAGGACACGATTAGGTATTCCTCCAAATATGCAATACGGTTCTTCGCATTTTTTTGTAATAATGCTTCCGTATGGCACTATAGTATTTTTGCACAGAGATACTCCTTTCATTATAGTAGTTTTAGCACCAATCCAACAATTCTTACCTATAAAAATGCATTTAGGTCCATTAATGACCTTATCTGTCCCCAAATCTACGATATCATGTCCGTCCCAATCAATAAAGGTACAATCCCAGCCCGTGCCTACGTTATCCTCAAATTTGATAAGAGAACTTGCGCTTACTATATTATTTGCATTAAGATGACATTCTTTCCGATATTTATTTCACCTCCGTGATTAATGGCAATAGAAAACCCACCGTCAATTATACTTCGTCCGTTAAATACTAATCGACAATCTTTCTCTATGTAAATAGTTGAAACTTTCTTTGCCAAGCGGAAAGACCCCTTATCTACGCCAAGATGAATCATTCCTATTGATAATTGATCACTATTAATAATAACACTACCTTTCGACAGCATCTTTATTTTAAGGTGACGGTTAACCATTAAAGGAAACTTTTTAGCAACCTTAAAAGGCAAATATTTCAAATTGAAATAAACGGAATACACAATATCTAGAATTTCACTTATCATAGCTAAAACATTTATTAATTATTTTATACACAAAATCATTATACCATAAAATTTCGTCTCCAAGAGACATCAACTTTAACCTTTTTTGCAGGATTTCCTACATAGATGGAATTAGAGTCCACATTATTCGTTACTACAGAAGACATTCCTATAATTGAATGATTGCCTATAAAAACCCCCTTCAAAATAGAACAATTCTTTCCAATCCAAACATGATTACCTATTACAATTGGTCTATTTCTGTTTATTACTTGACCTTCTAAGTTTGTAATCTGATGAGAATCAGTATTCCATATATCAATATTTTCTGAAAACATACAATCGTCACCTACCAAAATATAATTCATCTTCCCCATACAAGTCATCATACAATTAATATTCTCTGAAAAATGTTCACCAATAACAATACGACATCCATCACCTCTAATAACAATTCTAAGACCAAAAATTGTTGCATCTTGTTTAATCTCTAACGAATTGTTTTTCCCATACATTTTAACAGAAAGTCCACAAATCATTTGATTGGTTCTTTCTATTACAACAGAATTCTTTTCGCCAAATAAAAAAAACTTAGAATTGACAATTTTAAAATCACCCAATCTTATTCGATTATTATTTTGAATAAAGAATTGACATTTTCTTACAAACGTTCCATCTAAACATAATGACGAACCATATTTAAATCGCAAAAAAACGGTTGAAATCAACCTTAATATTTTATTAAACATTTTCTATTTCTATTTTGAGTTTTAAAAAAATTTCGAATCCAACAGTGAAAATCATAATCAGTCATGCGTAAAAATCTAATAGAGTAACACATTATTATCGGTATCCACAGATAAAGATTGATGAGATCAAACCTATCAAAATCTTCAATCCATCCATAAAACCAACGAAATGCAACATATACGCCAATTATCTGCATAGTAAAACTATTGCTATGAAAAACAGCCTTATAAGCCCCTATTATATATACAAGTCCTACAATGATGACTCCAAGCAAACCCATATAGTTAAAAACATTCAGCATTCTGACCTCACAACTCCACCGTTCGTTTCTTCCCGATTTCCAGTCTATTCCATCTACAACAACAGAATCATAACCTCTACTTAATGAACGTCCAAACAATACATAATTATTGTTTACTGCACTTTGAAGTTCTTCTACATATAAAAATGTTCGTGTATCTGCTGTAAGGTTCTCTTGTTCATTCTTATTAAATGAATTTTGTACGGAATATTCATCCCAACCCAATTCTTCTTGTATTCGAAAGACATTAAACCACCCAGATATTCCAAGATAAAGCAATATCATTGGAGCTACTACAAACATTATAAATATTCCTTTTATTAAAATATTGGGAATGATTTTTCTATAATAAATAGCTATAGCCAATACTATAGAAACTGCAAAGCGCAAAATAGATGATCTTGCTCCCAATGCTCCAAATATCAGCACAAGGGTAACTGCTAATAAAACCATATATTTCCATTTTTTTTCTAAATAAGGAAAGAAAATCAATAGGAATGCAAATGGTGCAAAATATCGCCCTACTGCTTCTCCTTGCATAAAAAAGACTAGAAAGAAAAATAACGGTATAGCATATTTGCACCACTTTCTTATGACATTAGATATGTTATCAGGATTTTGGAAATAAAACCAGCCAAGACATAAACTCCATGCCGTCAATTTAGTTACCATTAATTGATAATCTTGATAACCTTCCGCCATGAATACACCATAAACAACACTAATTATAAATAAAATAAAAAGTAACCTAAAAATGATAGGGACATTTTGACATTTTGTAGGATAATTGACATAATAAATAATAAACGACAATGGTAACATCGCCTTCAATATATGATCAAGCCAAAAACTACCAGAAGTTAATTTAAAATCCATCCATTGAGCTATCGATTCCCATGTCAAAAGAAGGATTAAAAAAGGTATGCATTTTAAAATTATTTTCATTTTCTTACCAATAACAAGCCCCCTCTACTTGATTTGCGTTTTTAGGTCGTCCTTTTACACCTGGACGAATCCAATATTCGTTACTAAGATTAGAGTATAAACCTATAGGTATACCCCATTCTTTTACTCCATAATTGGGGTTCTCCCATCTATTTCCAATAATTCCAAAAAGAAGCTGTAATGCACCGGCTAAATGAATAGCTTTTTTTCCTTGTCGTTTTACATGAGCTGCAAGACACATTCCATATGCTCCACAACCGATTAGGCAGATATCATAATCGCGTTTATCTATTTCACTTTCCATCCAATATAGGGCATCAAACCATGTTTTGAAACCATTCGTTTCACCACCAAGACTTTGAACTGCAGGTATAACATCAAGTTCAAACACTGGCAAAACATTCTTATTAGTAAATAATTTTTCCCGATTTTCCTTGTATTGCTCTTGAATTTGTTGTGCAAATGGATGCACTACAAGAACCTTTTTCCCCTCTAAAGCACGTGACCACGGATTAGGCACCCAAAATGGCTCAAGATCTTTTAAAAATATTTTTTGCACATGATTAAGATTATTGCTTATATAATTCTCCATTTTAAGCCAAGATCCAAGGATATCTATTTGTGCAACATCTTCTAAGACAGTTTCGACAAATTTTTTCACTAAATTTTCCTCAGCAGGGAAAAAACCTGAAAAATCCCGAATTTTATTGCACAATATATCCTTATTCCACCAAGGCGGAATTTCTCCTTTAATATATTTCAAGACGCTATGCTTATTTTTAGCAGCTTCAAGAAATCCTATAATTGTACTTAACTCTGTACTTCCAAATCGTGTTATCATACAAGGTTTCTCTGAAACAAGTAATGAATATATCATATCAGAGGCAGCTTCAGGTGAAATCGATATATCATCTGGTCTTATATGAAAACCATCATGATCTGAAAATCTCGTATATAGATTACGAAATTTTTTTAATGTGTTGTAATATGCTTTCATCTGTTTTTAACATTATATATTTTTCACTTAATACGCTTAATACGAAGGAGATTATAAATGAAATGAAAAAGAGTGTGGGTTTGGCTACGATATCTTCAACATATCTAAGATGATAGTTAACAACTCCGTGTATTAAGAAAAAACTCGCACTTATATTGCCAAACCATACTAATGGCTTAAGAGAAAACAACTTATTAAGGATTGATTTATCAATCATAATAGTCAACATAAGCAAACCAATAAATAGTTCCGTAATTAAAGGCATAGAATATGCAGAATATGACGTTTTACCCATGATATAAAACATTGCTAATGGGAATATAAGCCCCAATGAATACCAAAGTAAGCATTGAGAATTATGCAACAAAGATAGCCTCCCTATAAAACAACCCATAAGAAAATATCCGAAATTATAGAATGGACTGAAATATGAAATCCAAGACATGTAGACTTATGGGTGATTTATAGGAATTAGATGTGTTGGGAAATGACACTCACCAATCTTATAAATAACTTGAATGGTCACAATCGCCATTATTGCCCATAGGCACTTAGAAACACCCCATGTCTTTATTTCATTAATGCTTTTCGGAAATGTATATGCCAAAATCCAAATGATAAACATAGCAGATATATACCATGCAGGACCATTATAACTGATATTAATTCCAACATGAGGAATCAAGTCCTGCATATATGTAAGACAGAGCGGCAAGCTTACAATGGAATAACACCAATCAACAAGTGTTTGAGGGATTCTGCCATAACCGAAAAATGCAAATATTAAGGTCAAAACATACAATAACCATAGTTTATGAAACTTTGTTCTACACATTTTCAACCTTGTTCTTAACGTTGAATTGGGAATTTCCTTACCTTTGAATGTTAACAAGAAACCACTAAGCATAAAGAAAACAATAACTCCTCCACGCCCCATAGCATCTGCAATAAAGCCTATCTCACCAAATCCTTCGGATGAGTAAAATGTTTGAGTATGCATTAAAAAAATTCCGATCATAGCCAAACCACGTAAACCTTGTAATTGCGCTATTCTATCCTTTCCTCTAATTATTCTTTCATCTGCCATATTCTCATATTTTTAATATTTTCCCTATTATCATTTGTTTTATGTGGGCAGGAACTCCAAATAGAAATATAATACCTGCCACAGAGAGACAAGATAAAAAGCAACAAAACAAACACCCCACTATTGTCTGTGGAATAATCATATATAATATTAATGGTATAACAAAACCAATAATAGTGAATTTTGTAACAGGAAGAATTGTTTTGTATAAAAATGCTTGTACATCAAAATCAATTTCTCGCTTTAACAAGCGCAAATGGATAATCATATTAACCACGCATGATACAAGCATTGGAATATAGCATGAAATAGGAGACGCTCCAATGGAAAATAACCAATAAGCTAAAATAATCACAATTGCATTAACTATGCCAAGTGCTATATTTAATATCTTTACTTTACCAGTTGCATGAATTCCCATTGCAACAGGGTCTGTCATAGCATTAATAAATGACACAGCAAAAATAAAACGAATAAACCCCACGGTATATTCTGGGACTTCAACCAGCCAAATATTAAGCAACTCTTTGACATTTATAGAAAGAGGAATCATGACACATAAAAGAAGAAATGAGCAATATTTTGAATTATTGCAAATCAATGATTGCATCTCTTTAATTTCTCCTGCGGCATAATATTTCATTACTTGGGGACGACAAGGCATTTGGAAACTGCTATACATTTGGCGAATTATATTATTAACCTGCATAGCAACTCCACGAGCTGCATTTACCGCAGTGCCATAAAACACGTTTATCAATATGTTTATACCTTGATCGATTAAGAGTGTGGATAACGAACCAACCATATTCCAGCTTGAATAAGCAAACATATTATTAAATAAATGTTTATCAAAGCCAAGTTTCATTGAACATTCTTGAAAGTTTTTTATACAATACCATCTATAGATAAGTACATTCAAGAATGTTGTCAATAACATTAATATGGCATATAATTTAAGCTTGTCAAAATCAAATATTAACAACACATATACTATCAGCAGTTTCATGACAACATCAAAAATACTCATATATGCATACACATTCATGCGCTCATGTGAAATCAATGAAGCCGAAAATGGAGTCTGAGTAATAGTAAGAATCGCAGAACAAAGGGCACATTGATATACCCAATTGGCAGCTTCCATCCTTTGAGCATCTATATTAAGCTGAGTATTAACAAACCAAAGTCCTATTGTCTCACCTAACAAAAATACTATTAGTGATGAAACTATAGATAACGTTACTGTTGTAGAAAATGTCAATTTTAGTTTAACTAAATCATTTTGTCCTAACGCAATGGTTAGAAACCTTGAAGTTCCCCCTGAAAGTATAGTATTAATATAAGTCAATAAAGTGATAAAACCACCTGTGACATTATACACACCATAATCCGAAACGCCCAACACTTGAAGAATAATTCTTGACGTATATAAACCAATGGCCATTGTCAAAATCATCCTAAAATACAAGTATATCGTATTTTTGGCTAATCTTTTATTATTTTTTTCGTAATTGCCCATCTCAATGGTACTTATAATTGTTTTATTACTTTACAGGGGATTCCAACCGCAACACAATTGGCTGGAATATTATGAGTAACTACGCTATTCATGCCTATGACAGAATTAGCCCCTATTGTAACACCTTTTTTTACAACAACATTTGCCCCAAGAAAAACATTGTCTTCAATTCTTATCGATTGAGGAGGAGTAGTTCTAATATCCTCAAAATGAGCGTCTCCATCCATTATTAAAGTATTTGCACCACAACGAACATTATTGCCTATATAAATGTCTTTGAAACACCAAATAGACGTTCCACTGAAACCACAATTATTTCCAATATGAATAGAACATGTTTGATTAGGCAAAGGCGTTGCAGAAATAATCACTCTGTGATTTAATCCTATTCTATTTGATGTCATTGTTGATCTAAAAATGCAGCTCTCTCCAATAACAATTTTACCTCCATTGTTAACCTCAAAATGTGACTTTCCATAAAAGATACACTTTTGCCCTATCACAACTCCTTGCAAACGAAAAACAAAATACATCCAAAACGTTGTAAGCTTCATTAATAATTTGTTTTTGTTTCTTCGCCAAAAGTTTATAGCCCTATTACTTAAGCATGATTTCATATTTCTTACATTAATCTTCATTAGCTATTGTGTAATCTAAATTTCATTATCAATCGGTCAAACCAATTGACAATAGGTAACGCATACATATTATAGCGATTTTTTAAAATTCTTTTAATAGAAAATGACTTGAATTGAGGTTCGTCAACAAACCCTCTAATGGAAAAATCCATTTCTATGGTAAGTACTCAATTTAGGGCATCCCCCTTTGAAAGGGCACTTTTCTGTGCCCCAAACCGAGTTTCGTTAATTAATTAGCTTTGAATTTAACATTGGCTGGTAGCCAAAGTGATTTTGTCAGGAATTCTATTCACTTACAGCCTTCTAACGAGTTTAGAAACGCCAGCATCTGAAATTCTTTGTAACTCGGTGCCTTTCCCGTTTTCTCTGTGATGGACAGAATGGTCGGCAAACTGTTGGAAAGCGACTCACGTACACAATCTGGCATCAGCATCTTCCATTCATTGGCCGCGAAATCTTCGAAAGTCAATATTAGCGCGTATTTCTGCAACTTATATTGTGTCTTACGCATTTTTTTGGTGAGGTATTGGTTCGGACCTGCCTTCACAAACTCGTCCACTAATTGCAGTTCACTCTTGCTCAGGCTACACAGCACGGCAAGGGGATTGTCTAAAATCTCCTGCGCAATACGGCGTGCCGTCTCTTCCTTTCTTAGATTTGGGCTGACATAGAGACCGAGTTTCTTGCAGGTATCCAACATGTTTTCTTTTGTGCAGACCATCAGCATGGATGCCAAACTGATGTCGGACGTGAAATCGGTGTGCTTGATAGTAATCATGATTCTTATTCGCAGCGAAGATAAAGCTTTCAGTCAATAGCTGATTTTGGGCTAATTACCTACTTTTTTACGAGTATCTTTAATGTTTACGATACAGGTTTCAGAATAGGTTTTCCATTATTTACTTCCCATCGTCGTATATTTCCATAAAGCAATGTTCTTTGAAATGCATTCATATCGAAACAAGGATATAACGCAAACTTAATCTTTTCCTCATTTAGGTTATTTTTATGATGGGTAGATTTCAAATAGAAACATAATCTTTGAATAAAATCATGCCCATTTATAAATTCCCAATCAGAACACTCTTGATGTCTTTCTATAAAATCGTCTAAATCGTCCTTCTCTATCAAACCATGACTGGAAGCTGGGTTATAACAACTTGTATGCAAAAAGTCATAGTTTTTCAGTTTATCAGCGGTCATATCTTCCGAATCGACTTTTATCCTCGCCATTATATAACATTTGGTATAAGTATAATTATACCATTTAAAGAAAGACAAATAGCGTAATTCATCAATGATTAAATCAATCAATCCTTCATCGGGGTCTATCCCTAAATTTTCAAAGAATGTTTTACATACATCTCTATCAGACAAACACATCATTTCATAATCATGATTATCTGCATAGAAAAAATTCTCATCTACGACAGGGACACCATTTATTCTATCAAAATCACTGTCTTTGATAGCAAGGCATGTTATTTCATCTGACGCTCTTAAAATAGAATAAACGCCTTTCAATGTGCCACATCCTCCACTATTTCTTATACTGCTATTTTCTCTATTGAAGAATTTAAAATAAAATGTAGAATCTTCCGGTCCTTCAACTAAAATAAGAACCTTACCATAGTTTTCAGAAGTACGCCATTCCATTCGAATTTGATTGGCTTTCAGTTGATGTTTTGATGAGGCGTCTTTTAGGCTTGTCATACTATTTCTTATTCAATTGTTCCAAATAAAGGTCATGTACCATATCCCATTTATCATTAATTAATGCGGGAGAATGGGTTGCCAATATAATTTGGCACTTCAATTTTTCTGCCATCGTAAGATAATCATCCAACATCTGGGTTATCCAAGCCACATGAAGAGAATTTTCTGGTTCATCTATCAATAACAAAGAACCTCTTTCACTCCCAAAAGTCAATTTATAATAAAGAATAATAAGGTTTTGCTCGCCACTTGAAAGTTTATGTAAAGGAATCTCTTTTAAAAAATGAGTATCATATATGCTAATTCCTTTTCTTGCATTCAACCTAATTATTTTATTCGAGAGTACCTTGTTTGATATAAACTGATCGAACGTTGCAAGACGCTCATAAAATTCGTCAAACACAGAAATCTTATTTTCCATGTCATCTATATAGAGCGATAGAATCTTTTTTAGTTCTGTTGGGTATTCTTCTAATAGATTTATGTCAGTTACAAGTTCATATCTGCGGTATTTTTTCAACTTTTCCTTCAAAGAATCCAGTTTATTGTAAAATACCTCGTTTTCGTATTGAACACATTCCGTACTGACAAGCCTTTGGATAAAATCGGCATCTATACGTTGACTTTTTTGGGCAAACTCAACTTGCTTTTGAGAGAAAAAAACTTTTAATTCTTTCGCTATCAAATCGATTGTATATTCATTACTAAGAATAAGATTGCGTCTCTCAGAAACAGACCATGGTATAGATTTAGAAACAAGTATCCGTTGTTCTTTCACAAAATTACAATTATGCTCTTGAACGAACATAAGCAAATTCTTACATTGCTCTATCAAATACTCATCTTCCTCTAAACGATAGTTTGCTTCTAAAATATCTTCCAAATCTATTTCTGGACTTTCATGGAACATGCCAGCACGCATAAATGTCCGTCTTAGCCTTTGAATATAAATATTACTAACATTAAAACTTTCGATTAAAGCATTATTCTGATTTTCCTTTAATGCTATTTTTGCCTGAGATTGTAATGTTCCACTTAAGTCTACAGTATCTTTGTCTGATAATAATGTATAATCAAGCTGTGCAACAGCAGACTTTTGTATTTCTATATATTTATCCGAATCAAACAAAATTAAAATCCGCCTAAACTCTAAGAAATAAAAAAACCAAAATTCACAATTCAATAAATGCCTGATAATGTTTAAGATCGTTGTTTTACCATAACCATTAGGACCGGTAAGAATGCTTACATTCTCTCCCTGAGGTATCTTAATATCATAATTATAGATGCCAAATAACTTTTCTATGGCAATTCCTTTAATCATAATTCATAAAGTTTTTTTAGCTCTTCCACTAACTTTTGATTGACGGTATAATTGGCCTCAGTTTGAATGTTCACGCTCTTTTCTGATGTGACAACAGCAAGATAATCGGGGAAATCATCACCCTTGCTTCTATTATTTTGCCAATTCATCGGACGTAAATTGATAAAATGATTATCTCCTCCTTTTGCTGTAGGATAAACATGGTCTATTTCCCATCCCAACATACTTTCTGTATTTCCATATTTATCTCGTGCAATCCATGCACCGGCAAAATCTTGACGATATAAATTTGCATCATATCCATCAACAGATATTCCTTTTTCCCAAATTTTCTGAATGACGTCTGGAGCGGTTATATCGATTATTATATCATTATCGATCATATTCATGATTTTTTTTGCAAATATAAAAAGTTTTATCAAAACATCACTGGTATATCATGTGGATTTATTGCTTCTTATCATATTTTAGTAAGAAAATTTATGTAAGCACTCTATTTAAGGCATTCCAGTTTTTAGTTCCGCTCACGACAACACATAGATACGGTCTTTTTCGATTTCTTTTTGTAACAAGGCATTCATATTGCGATGCATACGAACTACGTCCACACGACTGTCTAACAATTTTTCAAGAAACATACCTAATTCCACAAAACGATAAAGCTTCGGTTCCATTTCTACACAAATATCTACATCACTATCTTCTGTTTGTTCGTTTCGGGCTACGGAGCCAAACAAGCAAAGTGTACGGACATCAAATTGTTCACGCAAAATCGTTGCACACGATTGTAATAACTTGATATATTCATCTTTTGTCTTCATGTTAGCTCCTCCTTTTCTGCAAATATAAGCATTTATTCCGCCAAATGCAAGCAATCGGGAATATTTCGGCGCTGCAAACGCAGCTAGCTGCATCGGGCTACGAAGCCGGATGATTGGGGAAACGAAGCAGGCTTCGGAGGCGGATGAAGCCGTATGCATTTTTGTCAGCTAACGGCAGACATTCTGGCAGACTTTATTCTTCGTCTTCCGTCTTCTCTTTTTGAGGCTCTAGCCTGTCTATATAATCGAAAAACAGCTTATGCAACAGGCTTTTTGCCTCTTCTTCGGTCAACTTAACCCCTTTTGCCTCAGCTTTCTCGCATAACTCATCGACCAACGTTTTTTTACCGTCTTTCTTTTTCGTGCGCCACTCCAGAATCTTCAGATGAAGCCCGATACAGAGCAGCACCCCTACCACATAACCTATGCTCAACAAGACATCGGAACAAACAAACGAATCAGCCATCGGGATATGCCATGCTTATACATTCTCCAAAAACGTGCGGCCAGCATTCGCTCGATGAGTGGCTTCATTCTGCAAAAACCCAGTTTTCCGGCTGGGCGTTACTTGTCTTCGTTGATGGTTTGGGAAGAATCCTTGCCTGTGCTTAACTGGTGGATTGTCCCTCTGTTTTCTATGTCAATATGGTTGGTGGTGCTTGAAATATGAAAGACGGCATGACGTTTCTTCTTGCCGCGCACCTTCTTTCTTTCCGGAAGTATCAGGTCTAAAAACCAAACGACAACCGCCAACAATACCGTGTAAGCGATTGCATGCCATACCAATGTCCCGAAAGTATATCCACACAGCATTTCATCCTCTATTTCGAAAACATAGATGCAGACCGTAACGAACAGCCACCCGAGAGTGACCCGAAACAGGTCTGAAAGGCAAATTTGTAATTTGCGGTGCACTATCGTTTCCATTTATTTTGGTCTACCATTTTGTTGATTTGCTCGCGTACATTGTTGACGGAATTGCCGTGGGTAAGATTCGGCGTAAAAGACAACAAAGAGTTGATGAAATCTTTCTTTACCACGACATAGCGGTCGATATTGGGAAGGTCGGACAGGGAAGCCACTACCTTGAAAGCAATTTCACGGGCTGTGGTGACCAAAGCCAGTTGGGCTATAACCGCCTCGCGCCGGGAGGCTTCCTGCAAATAAACCGCCAATGCCTGCTCTTCGGGAGAACAACTGAGCTTTTCTTCGGAGACAGTACCGTCTTTCTCCTCCTTATTATTATATATCAATGTAGCATGATCGCCTGTACTAAGCTGATGAATAGTACCAAAATTATTGAATTGTTCCATAGAAATAGGATTATGAATGCCTCTTAAACGCAGGATTACCGAACAAATCCCGAACGGATTTTAAACGGTTCCGAACGCGCTTTCTTTCGCCTCATCCCCGCTCTATCTTTGCATTGTCAATCAACGACAAACGGTCTATGACTTATTGAAATTGAAAATTGAAAATTGAAAATTCAAAATTGAAAATTGAGACGAAGGATATCAAACTATCAATTATCAACTCTCAACTATCAACTACAAATTATTAACTATAAACTAATAAACGTATGGAAAAGAAAAACATTTGGGGTATTATTATCCAAACATTAATCACAATCCTCACAGCAATCGGTACAACATTAGGTATTACCAGTTGCATGTAACCGAATGACAAATAACCTTTTAAATGAAAATCTATCTAAAAACAAACCTTTTTTATAAACCTAAAAAACTTTAAGCTTATGATTAATTATTCTGTATGCCTCTTAGGCAACCCTCAAGACGAAATGGCACCCGAAAAAGCGTATGCAAAACCGCAAATGGCTGAACTTATGTCGTTCAACAAGTTCGTGAAACACATTGCCGACCACAACGGCGTCTATACCCGCGGTACGGTGAAAGGCGTTATCTCGGATATGTGCGAATGCCTGGTAGAAATGCTCTTGGAAGGCAAGAAAGTGCAACTGGGCGACTTGGGAAATTTCTGGATTTCCCTCAGTTCGGAAGGTGCCGAAAACCTCAAGGCGTTTACTGCTGCCAATATCACTTCGGTCAATATCATTTTCACGCCTGGCGATGATTTCCAAAATCTGCTGTCACGCGCCGAGTTCAACCCCGTCAGCAGCCGTTCTGCTCAAAAAGCTACGTTGAAAGCAGAGAAGGAAGGACTAAGCACGGTAGACCTGGAAGCCGCGAAAGCGTAATTCTTTAAATTAAAAGTTGATAATTGAGAGTTGATAGTTGATAATACACCGCTTCTCTACCACTTAAAACTTAAACACCTATGCGAGACATTTCTTTAATCATCATTCATTGCTCCGGCAATCAGGAAGGCAGCCCTTTGCGCTGCAAAGACATTGACAACTATCACCGTTCAATTGGCTGGAACGGGTGCGGCTACCATTACGTGATACCTACCAGCGGAGCCATTGAAGAAGGACGCTCTCTGAAACAAGCCGGCGCCCATTGTAAGACACATAACCGGCATAGCATCGGTATCTGTTACATCGGAGGACTGTCGAAAGAAGGCATGCCTAAAGACACACGCACTTCCGCACAACGTACAGCCCTACGGCGTTTATTGGAAAAACTGCACCGGGAATATCCGCAAGCCCTTATCGTGGGACACCGGGACCTGAATCCACAAAAGACATGCCCCTGTTTCAACGTAATTGCGGAATACCTGGATTTGGAACCGTAAGGGAGGAAGTCAGAGCAACTGGATAAACTCCGGTTCTACCTCTACGGTTGCAGCCAAAAGCGAAGGCAATTCGACCAACAACCGCTTGACCTTTGAGCCACGAACCGTTATCAAGCTGCCTTCGTATCCGTCAAGTTGTCCTCCGATCATGCGGATCTTACGGTTGCGCATATCGGGGGTAACTTCCTCCGGAAGATAATATTGAGGAGAAGCTGACGACTCTACTGCCCGTATGAACTGCTCCATATCCTTTTCGCGTACCGTCATAGGCACCCGATAAGTATGGCGCAAGAAACGGTACTGGAAAGTAGGAACTTCTTCGACGAGAGGGTCAATCACCGAACGGGTATCGTAAACGAAAAGTAAGTCTTGCATGTAAGGCACTTCTCTCCGCTGCCGCTTGCCCTTGCATACCTGTATTTTCCAAATCATCGGAGTGAAATACCGGATTCCTTTCTCCCGCAACATCAAGTATGCCGGATGCTTGGCATTCGGGCGAGTCAAGTCGCGCATGACAAACCATTGCTTCGTTTGATTATCCATTTAACGGATGATTTATTAAAAGACAATTCTACCAATCCTACCGGCTTCTCTATCCATTTAAGAAACAAGCAGTTACAACAACACTCCTAAAAAGTTCGGATCTTTTCTCCACATTTACAACATGCCTATGCATTGTCATCTTGAATACAATTTATCACCTTTTCAACATGACAAATAATCTTCTGAAGCTCATTTTTGCTTAAACAAAAACAGCTACAACAAATGCAAAAGTAAAAAATATATTTGAAAAGACGATTATAAGTTACAAAAAAAAGACTTATTTCAATAAAACTGCCGAAATTAAGACCCTATTGTAACACCAATGTAGAACAACCGGAAATATCCTCATTTATGGGGATTGCAAGTGTCGAAGATTTGGCGTTACTTTGCAGGCGGTTGAAAAAACGCAGATTAACGCAGATTTTCGCAGATTATTTTTTCACCATAAAAGACACAGAAGGAATAATTTATTTATCTGCGTTAGTCTGCAAAAATTTGCGTTTCAAAAAATACAGCATAACACAATGAAGACAAGATTTATCTTTACGACCCTTGCGCTTGCCACGGCGGCATCGGGATTTGCATCCGGACCTATCGCACCGCGCGACACGGTAAAAGTTATCGACATCGAAGAAGTGGTGATTATCGCCACACCGAAAGAAAACACGCGCCTCCGCCAACAAGCGCTTTCGTCCAACTCGTTCTCGCAAGCCGACATACGGAGCGGGCAAATCGGGTCGGTGAAATCGCTTTCGGGACGGGTGCCCAATCTATTTATCCCCGACTATGGGTCGAAGCTCACCACCTCAGTCTACGTGCGGGGCATCGGTTCGCGCATCAATACGCCTGCCGTAGGATTGTATGTCGATAACATCCCGTTCATCGACAAATCCGCTTTCGACTTCAACTACTCCGACATCGAGCGCATCGACGTGATGCGAGGTCCGCAGGGCACACTCTACGGACGCAATACGATGGGCGGGCTTATCCGCGTGTTCACTAAATCGCCCTTTACTTACCAAGGAACCGACGTGCAACTCAGTGCCGCCACTTATAATAATTATAAGGCGATGCTGAAGCACTACCACCGCATCTCAGACCGTTTCGCTTTTTCGGTTGGGATGTTTTATGAACACAAAGGAGGATTCTTCAAGAACGCATACAACGGAAAACGCATTGATACCGATGATGAAGCAGGCGGACGGGTGCGTGCCATTTGGTTCCCGAACGAAGACCTAAAACTGGACTTCACCCTGAACTATGAGTACACCAACCAAGGAGGCTATCCTTACGCCTACACGGGACGTACCGACGGGGAAGAGGAAGACCGTGCGGAACACATCGGTGAAATATCGTACAACCATCCGTGTGGATACAAGCGCAATCTGGTGAACGGCGGATTGAACATCGAACATCACGGAGAAAACTTCACCCTGAACAGCGTGACGGGATTCCAATACCTGTACGACCAGATGGACTTAGACCAGGACTTTACCGAAAAAGACATCTACACGATGATGCAAAAGCAGAACTCGAAAACCCTTTCGCAAGAAATCGTATTGAAATCGAAGCCGGGTACACGCTGGCAATGGACTACAGGCGTGAGCGGATTCTACCAATGGCTGAACACGGACGCTCCCGTGACTTTCGAAGAAGAAGGCATCCGGAGCCTGATTGAAGACAACATCAATGCGGGGCTTGAGCATCTCCCCGCAGGCGCACCCAAGCTCTCGGCACAGGTCACTACACGCCCGATGACCGTGACAGGAGCTTTCAAGACTCCTGCCTTAAACGGAGCCGTCTATCATCAATCGACCTTGAACGACCTCTTTACCGAAGGGCTTTCGCTCACGGTGGGACTCCGGGTGGATTACGAAAAGCTTTGGCTGGATTACGATTCGCAATGCGCCATGGGATTCGACTTTGGTGTTTCGGCTCCTTTCCTGCCCCAAGACATCGTGCGCCCTTTGGAAGCCTTGACCCAATTCATCGGCAAAGAACGGACCGATTACCTGCAATTGCTTCCTAAATTCACCTTGCAATATGCGTGGAACCGGCAAAACAATGTCTATGCCACGGTGAGCAAAGGCTACCGCTCGGGAGGCTACAACATCCAAATGTTCTCCGACTTAGTGCAGAACGACCTGCGCACGGCTATGATGGATGCTATCAAGCAAGACGAAGTGTTGGGGAACTTCGCGGGAATGATGCCCGACTTCCCCGCCTCGGATGTAAACGTATCGGAAGCCACGCTCTATAAGCCCGAATATTCGTGGAATTACGAAGTGGGGGCACATCTCACCTCACCCGAAGGAAAATTGCAAGCCGATGCGGCTTTCTTCTATATGGACACGCGCGACCAGCAAATCTCCCGCTTTGCCGAAAACGGATTGGGACGCATCACGGTCAATGCGGGAAAGAGCCGGAGCATCGGAGCGGAAGCGTCGGTACGTGCCCAAGTGACCGATGCCTTCAGCCTGAACGCCAACTACGGATACACGTATGCCACATTTACCGACTACGTTGTGAGCGAGGAAGAAAACTACAACGGACGTTATGTGCCTTTCGTTCCGAAGCACACCTTCAGTGCGGGAGGGCAATACCGTTTCACCTTGCGGCGGAACACAATACTTGACCATATCACCCTCGATGCCAACTACCGGGCGGCAGGACGCATCTACTGGACAGAGCAAAACAACGCCAGCCAGCCGTTCTACGGTACCCTGGATGGACGTATCAGCTTCGCCAAAGGCAACGGACAAATCGCCTTGTGGATTACCAACGCCCTCAACAAGCATTACCAAGCGTTCTATTTCGAGACCATGGGCCGCGGGTTCGAGCAAGCGGGACGCCCCTTGCAAGTGGGCATCGACCTGCGGTGCAACTTCTGATGTTCTTTCACCACAGATTACACAAATTTAAATAATTAATAATGAACAATTCATAGTTAATGACGGCTAATTGAAGAATTCTTCGTTATTCATTATTCACTTTTAATTCTTAATTATTTAAATCTGTGTAATCTGTGGTGAAGAACTCACTCATTCAACGCCCCGCAATGCGGGCAGATGCCTTTGGCACGCATCTTTGCCCCGCACGCCCCGCATACATACGGATAGCGGTCTGACTTGCTGAACCAGCGGATGCAACCCGCACCGTAGGCGGCAAGGCATACGTAAGCGATGTAAATATTGAGATAAGTAAAAAATACATAAATGAATATGCAGCACGAAACCAGCCCTACCAAGTAAAAGAAAGCCACTTCCGCCTTTGTCTGATGAAACAAATCATCGAGCACCGCCACGCCTACCAACACAATCAGCCACACACATACAATGAAGAAACCCAAGATGAAAGGCACATCGAAGGGGTTCAGCGTAGGCTCGTAATAATACCGTTCCCACGTTTCGGGGACGAAATGCTGGATGCTGTTATACGTAGTGGCGGCTATCGCCATCAAGAGCGACAAGAGAAGAGGAAACACGCTATCGATATCGTTCAGCCAAATGAGCTTGATTTGCTTGCGCCGTACAGCCCGATAGACAAACCAAAGGAAAAACACCGCTAATACCAAGAAGAAAGGCAAGGTATGGGCATTGCTAAAGAGATGAATAAAGCGCGAAATCGGGTCGACGGGCACAATATTTTCCAGCAAACGGCGTTCCTGAATCCAGCCGATGGTCTCTTGGTCGCGTGCCACTTTCACCCACACTGAGTCCACAGAATCTTGCGGATGCACATCGAATTCCGCCACCACCACTTCGTCCCCTTGCACCAATGCCACGGTGTCCATAAACGGAAGCATGTGAAGCCATAACGTATCCGCCTCTACCTGAAAATTGCTGTTCAGCGCATACGCCCGCGTATTGATACGGGCAGAATCGCCCTCCTCCCCGCTTTCGGGAATGTACATCGGGCGGTAATGGCAAGCCGCAAGTAACGCCAGCAGAAACAAGAACGGAATAAGGTATTTACTCTTCAGCATAATCTATCGTCTTTTTTACCACAGATGAAAGAACCTTCATCCGGCACGCCTTGCAATCGAACTCTAAGCGGAAACGTCTGCCGTCTGCGCTCACCAAGTAGAAAGGCTCGCGGAAAGGAGCACGTTTCTGATGATGCACCGGACACCAGCCCATGCTATACCGCACACAATGCTTGCATTCCATCAATACCGCGTCGCGCGGAGGGTCTTTCTCGAAAGCGGGAGCGATGCGTTCCACGCCGTGCGAACGGTAAAACGCTTCCGCCTCACGGTTCATCACATTGCCCCGATAATCCAACACCTTTGCCGGAAACGGATGAACGGTCTCTGTCCACCTTCTCCGCTCCTGAGGATAGGTAATGCGGCGTGCCGAAAGCAAACGTTCCACGCCCCTACGCCGCAAATCGGAAAGCTCGGACGAAGGGATGAACCAGTCTTCCGTAAAGCCGATGCTTATCTCTTCCGCCGCGAAAGGCGTATTGCCCAACTTGCCCAACTGGGCTTTCAAGTTCTCGGCTTGCGAAGTGCGGGCAATTTCCTTTTCCCGTCCCAGCACCACGCTCACACGTACCCCGTCTTCATCGGTCAAGGTAAGGGTGAAGCCGAAATTGTTCTCTTCCAATCGCATGTCTACCGCTATCTTCCGCTCGGCGGACTTCTTCTGCATCGCGCGCTCGAAAGCTTGGTCGAAGTTGCGGTAGAGCACCGTCTTCGGACGGATGCGGCGGGGCATCTCCTGCGGGAAGAGCTTGTTGTCCTCCACACGGTTCACCCGGAAGCCCTGCAACTTGCCTTGGTCGTCCACGTAGCACAAGCCGTCTCCATTGGCAAAAGACTTCACGCCCGCCACGGTCAGACACGTAGCACGCACCTCCTTCACCGTTCCCACTTCCTCGCCCAACGATTTCGGCGTGTTCAGGTTGAAGATGCCGGGATTGCGCCCGTGAAGGAAATAATCGGTAAATCCACGGCTGAAGCTCTTGTCCAACTGAGGACGGAATTCCACCCGCACGTTTCCAGACGAAGCCCGCACGTATTCTTTCCTCCGCTTGAAAATGTTGTCCAGCCGCTGGCGGTAATAAGCCGTCACGTTCTTCACATACGACACGTCCTTCAGCCTTCCTTCTATCTTGAGCGACGAAACGCCCACATCGAGCAGTTCCTCTAAATTTTCGCTTTGATTCATATCCTTGAGCGAAAGCAAGTGTTTATCGTGGGCGATAACCTTCCCGTCGGCATCTTCCAAATCGAACGCCAGGCGGCAAAACTGGGCACACTCCCCACGGTTCGCGCTTCGTCCGAAACACGCTTGGCTCACGTAGCATTGCCCGCTATAGCTCACGCACAACGCTCCGTGTACGAAAACTTCGAGCAACGTGCCGGGACAGGCGCGGTGGATTTTCCGAATCTCTTCCAAGGTCAGTTCGCGAGCCAACACCACCTGACGGAATCCCGCCTCAGCCAAGAAGCTCACCTTCTCCGCCGTGCGGTTATCCATCTGCGTGCTGGCATGAAGCGGAATGGGAGGCAGGTCGAGGCGGGTAATGCCCATATCCTGCACGATGAGCGCATCTACGCCGATGCGGTACAAGTCCCAAATCATCGCCTCGGTATCTTTCAGCTCCTCATCCTTCAGAATGGTATTCACCGTCACGTAAATGCGTGCCCGATACAGATGCGCATAACGCACCAATTCCGCGATGTCCTCCAACGAGTTTCCCGCGGCGGCACGTGCCCCGAAGCGGGGTGCCCCGATATACACGGCGTCCGCCCCATGGTTGATAGCCTCTATCCCGCACGCCAAGTTTTTCGCGGGAGCCAATAGTTCGATTGTCATGTCTTTTAGTTAATAATTAATAGTGAACAATTAATAGTGAATACAAGCTACAGAAAACGACAGAATGTCATTCATCGTTATTAACTATTAATTATTCACTATTAATTGTCATTGGATTTCATTGATATCATACGGTGTCTCCTGATAAACGTAATAGTTCAGCCAGTTGGAGAACAAAAGATTGGCGGTGCTCCGCCAGCGCACCAACGGGCCTTTGTCGGGATCATCGTCACGGTAATAGTTCTTCGGTAGGTCGATAGGCAAGCCTTTCGCCACATCGCGCCGGTATTCCCCGTCGAGGGTGTAAGGGGCATATTCCGAATGTCCCGTCACGAAAAACTCCCTTCCGCCGCGCGCCATTACGATATGCACGCCCGCATCGTCCGACTCGGAGACAATCTGAAGTTCGGGATGCTTCTCGATATCTGCACGGCGCACTTCCGTATGGCGGCTGTGCGGAACGAAAAACACATCATCGAATCCACGAAAGATAGGCAGCTTCTGGAAACCCTCGCACACGTGATGTTCGAAAATGCCGAACATCTTCTTGCCGAGCTGGTATTTCGGCACACCGTAATAATGGTACAGCCCCGCTTGCGCAGCCCAGCAGATATAGAGCGTAGAAGTGACGTGCGTGCGTGCCCAGTCGAAAATGGTCTGAAGTTCGCTCCAGTAGTTCACGCCCTCAAAATCGAGGTGCTCCACAGGCGCGCCCGTGATAATCATCCCGTCAAACTTCTCTCCCCGCATCAGGTCGAAGTCGCGGTAGAACGCCTTCATGTGCTCTATCGGCGTGTTCTTCGAGGTGTGGCTCTTCAGCTTCATAAAGCTCACCTCTATCTGCAAAGGCGAGTTGGAGAGCAGGCGGATGAGGTCGGTCTCGGTGGTAATCTTAATCGGCATCAGGTTGAGGACGACGATTTTCAACGGACGGATGTCTTGTGTACTCGCGCGAGACGTGTCGATAACGAAGATATTCTCTTCCTTCAACAAATCAATGGCGGGCAATTTATCAGGTAAATTCAGTGGCATAAATTCATCGTTTTTTTAATCAGGCACAAAGATAGCGTTTTTTAGTGAATAGTTAATAGTGAACAGTTAATAATGATATGCAAAACGCCAGTCACTATGAACTGTTCACTATTAATTATTCACTCTCAAAGCCTATTCTTATAAATCTCCGCCATCAGCTTCTGGTACTGGTTTTCCAGTTCGATGTATGCCTGCAGGTTGCGGTAGACGTTGTCGGCTTCGGTATAGAACTCGATGACGGAGAGCTGACCCGCGCGGACGGCTTCGTGGAGCAATGCCAAGGTGCGGTGCATCAGTGTTACATCGTATGCCTCCATCGCCTCGCGCAGGCGGCACATCTCGTTGAAACGGCTATGCACCTCCGATTCCGCTTTCAGGCGAGCATCGTCTGCCGCCAGACGGGCACTCACGGCTTGGGCACGGGCGATGCGGGTCTTCTTGCGGTTGGAAAAGAGAGGGAAACTTCCGCCTACAAGGAAACCGTTGCTTTTCTCGTCGAGCGAAGTGTTGCGCCGGTATCCCACCTCTAGCTTCGGAAGCCAGCTTTGGCGGTTCACCTTCAGTTCCTGTTCGGCGGCACGGGCATTAGCATCAGCTTCGAGCAAAGCCGCATCGGTCGCCATTACCTCATCGTAGAGGGCATTGGCATCGTTCGGTTCCTCCATGCGGGGATAAGTGTCGGCATCGAACGTGAAGGGCAGGTTGCCGTTCAGGGCGAGAAGCCCTTGGAGAGCAGTACGGTGGGCAGCAGAGGTTTGCGCCGTCTCGGTCTGCACGCTCATCCGCTCCATCTTGATTTTGTTCACTTCAAGGATACCCGCGTCGCCTTCCTGCAAGCGTTTCTCGAAAAGGGCGAGCAGCTCGTCGGCATTCTTCGCCCGCTCGTCGAGGAGGGCTTGCTTCTGGCGGAGCATAATCAGGTCGAGGCAGAGATTCTTGGCTTGCAGAAGGATGTCGCGGCGCACCGCCTGATGACGCCGGTCGAGGGCTTCCTGCTTCACCTTCCCCGACTTGCGGCGCGCGCTGTAGAGGGTGGGAAAATCGAAGCCCTGGGTCACCACCAGTTCCGAACTGGACATCCCCGTGATGCCCCGCGTATAGAAAGGGCTATACTCCACCGAAGGGTCTTCGAGGTTGTTTTCCGCCTGCACTTCGAGTTTCGAAGCGAGCGTGGCTTGTGCCTGTGCCTGAAGCTCCTTGTTGTTCTGCTCCACCTGACGGAGCACGTCGTCTATCGTTTGCGCCTGCATCGGGACTACCGCAAAGCAAGCTATGGCTAATGTGATGTATCTGTTCATTGCTTGTGTATGTTTGTTTTTCACCACAGATTACACAGATTTATAAAATTATTTTCCAATGTATTCTGTGGTTAATAGTCAATTATTTTAATCTGTGTAATCTGTGGTGGAAGACCGGTGCATCCATTCGTAGACGATGGGGACGATGAAGGCATTGAGGAAGGTCGATGTGAGCAGACCACCGAGGATAACCTTCGCCATCGGGCTTTGGATTTCGTTGCCCGGCAGGTCACCGCGCAAGGCAAGCGGAATCAATGCCAATGCTGACGAGAGAGCGGTCATCAGAATCGGGTTCAGGCGGTCCAGCGAGCCGCGCAAAATACACTCGCGTAAGCCCAAGCCTTGCTCTTCGCGGAGCAGGTTGTAGTGGCTGATGAGGAGCATACCGTTACGCGTGGCGATGCCGAAAAGCGAAATGAAGCCGATGATGGCGGGGATGCTCAGTTCGCCCGAGGTGAGGAGCAGCACGAACACGCCCCCTATCAACGCCAAGGGCAAGTTGAGAAGGATGACGGCACTCTGGGCGGCGTTCTTGAACTGCCAGTAGAGCAGGAGGAAGATGACCACGATGCTTATCGCCGAGGCGAGCGCCAGGGTGCGGCTTGCCGCCTGCTCGCTTTCGAACTGCCCTCCGTATTCGATGTGATAGCCTTCGGGCAGGTGTATCTGTTCGTCCACACGGGCACGGATGTCGTTCACCACACTCCGCAGGTCGCGCCCGCTGGTGTTGGCTGAGATGACAATCTTACGCTTCACGTTCTCGCGGTTAATCGTGTTCGGTCCCATAGCCGACACCACGTCTGCCACATCGCTCAAGGGGATTTTCCGCCCCTCGGCATCGTCTATCATCAGGTCTTTGACACGCTCTATCGAGCCTCGGTTGTCTTCCGAAGCACGCACCACGAGGTTGAACGCCTTGCCCTGCTCGTAGACTTGCGACACCGTTTCGCCTGCCATATTGACCGTGACGAACTCGCGGAACGCCGCAAGCGAAATGCCATGGCGCGCCAGCATCTCACGCCGAGGCACGATTTTCAGTTCGGGACGCTCTATCTGTTGCTCCACATTCAGGTCGGCAATGCCTTCCACGTCTTTCACCGCATCCTTGATTTGGTTTCCGAGGGTGAACATCCGGTTCAGGTCGTCGCCGAAAAGCTTGATAGCGATGCTTGCCTGCGTGCCGCTCAGCATGGCGTCAATGCGATGGCTGATGGGTTGGCCTATCTCGATATTGGCTCCCGTAATGACCGAGAGCTTATGGCGCACTTCGTCTAATAGCTCCTTGTGCGAACGGTCCTTGAGTTCGAAGGGAGCTTCCAGTTCCGACACGTTCACGCCCAAAGCATGTTCGTCCAGTTCAGCCCGTCCCGTCTTCCGCGCCACGGTCTGTATTTCGGGAATGGAAAGCAGGATTTCTTCGGCTTGCCGCCCTATCTTGTCCGACTCTTCGAGCGAAATGCCCGGCAAGGAGCTTACATTAATCGTAAACGAGCCTTCGTTGAATGCGGGCAAGAAGCTATGCCCCAACGTGAAGAAGCATCCCAATGCCACGAGGAAAAGAGCGAGCGTGCTCCCCACGACCGTCCGCTTGTGTGCCAACGCCCACAGCAATCCGTTCTCGTAATGCTTGCGGAGCCATACGGCAAGAAAGGCTTCGCGAGGCAAGCCGTCTTTCTTCGAACCGCCTAACAGATAGCTGCACAACACGGGAGTAAGGGTCAACGCCACCACTGTAGAGGCAAAGAGCGACACGATGAAAGCGATGCCCAGCGGCACCAGCATCCTGCCTTCCATCCCGCTCAGGAAGAACAAGGGAACGAAGCTCACGATGATAATCAAAGTAGAGTTCAAAATAGGCATACGCACCTCGCGCGAAGCGTTGAACACCACTTCGAGCACGGGACGGCGTTCGCCCACAGGAAGCATCCGGTTCTCGCGCAGGTGTTTCCACACGTTTTCCACGTCCACAATCGCGTCGTCCACCAACGAGCCGATAGCGATAGCCATACCTCCGAGGCTCATCGTGTTAATGCTCAAGCCCATATAGTGGAGCACGAGCACCGCCACCACCAGCGAGAGAGGAAGCGTGACGAGCGAAATGAGCGTGGTGCGCACATTGGCAAGGAAGAGAAAGAGGACGATAACCACGAATACCGCGCCTTCGAGGAGCGAATCCTGCACGTTGCCGATGGAGTTTTCGATGAAGCGCGACTGGCGGAAGGTATCGGTAGAGACACGCACATCGGGAGGCAGGTTCTTCTGCAGGTCGTGCAACGCCGCCTCTAATTTTTCGGTCAGTTCGATAGTGCCCGTATGGGGCTGCTTGGTCACGGTGATGAGTACGGCAGGCTTTCCTTTCTCCGAAGCCGTCCCCAACTTGGGCTGTTGCGCCCCGATGCGTACATCCGCTATGTCTTCGAGCGTCACGGGCGCACCTCCCACGGTCTTGATAACTGCACGAGCCATTTCCTGCACCTCCTCGGTAGACACCACCCCGCGCACGATGTACTCGTTGCCATACTCGTAGATGACGCCTCCGTTGGTATTTTGGTTCATTCCGCGGGTCACCTCCATTACCTCACCCAATGTCACCCCGTAATGTTTCATCCGCTCGGGATGAAGCAATACCTGATACTCCTTGATATCGCCTCCTAATACTGCCACCTGAGCCACGCCTCCCGTAGAAAGCAAGCGCGGACGGATAGTCCAGTCTGCCAAGGTGCGGAGGTCGAGCATCGAAGTGCTATCGGCGGTCAAGCCCACAATAAGCAATTCGCCCAAGATAGACGATTGGGGACCCAAGGTAGGATTTCCCACGTTATCGGGCAGGTCCTCTCCCACCGTAGCCAATTTTTCGGACACAATCTGACGCGCCAAATAAATATCTGTGTCCCAATCAAACTCCACCCATACCACGGAGAATCCCGTAGTGGAAGACGAACGCACACGACGCACGCCCGTAGCTCCGTTTACAGCGGTCTCAATAGGGAAAGTAACGAGTTGTTCCACCTCTTCAGCCGCCATTCCTCCCGCCTCGGTCATCACCACCACCGTAGGCGCATTGAGGTCGGGAAACACGTCCACCTCGGTATGCCAGGCGGTGTACGTCCCTCCCACAAGCAGAAGCACCGATGCCACCAACACTAACAATCGGTTCTGCAATGAAAAACGAATTATCTTGTTCAGCATAAGATCTATTTACTATTTGGATTTTGAAACGCAGATTGACGCAGATTTTCACGGATTATTTTAAGCCATAAAACAAAATTTTAAATTATTGTCTGCGTAAATCTGAGCTAATCTGCGTTTCAACTCTTCATTCTTAATTTCAATGATTATGTGTATGCGCCGGAATGGCATTGCTTGCCGAAGCTAATTTGACGTGGATAGCACCTTGGGTGACTAATTTTTCACCCTCTTTCAAGCCCGAAAGAATTTCCACACGCGCTCCGTCATCGGCTCCCGTCTTTACTTCCCGCTTTTGGTAGCACTCGGCGTCCAGTTGCAGATAGACGAACTTCACGCCTTGCTCCTCGGTAAGTGCCGAACGGGGTATGCTGATAATGCCTTTCCGCTCGCCCGACAACAACCATACCTCGGCAAAAGCACCCGGAAGCACCTCGCCCCGATTATCGAACTCGAAAGTAACAGGAATATAATAAGAGGTGCCGTCCGTAGATTTGCCATACGAAAGCAAACGTCCGTTCAACGAATCGAGTTGATAAACATGATTGTTATAAGAAGTGCGGAAATGGGCGGAAGACACTCCGCGCAACATCGGATAATACCGCTCCGGCACGTCCGCACGCAACCGCAGGCGGCGGGTCTGGGTGACCGTCATCAAGGGTTGGCCTACGGTGACATAATCGCCCTCTTTCACTAAGCACGACTTGATATATCCCGCAATGGGAGACACCACCGACACCCCCTGCCCGTCTGCACTGGGCGAAAGAGCCTCGTAAGCGATGCGGGCATTCTCGTAAGCCTCTTTCAAGGCGTTGAAATCCTTTTGCGACACGATTTGTTGGTCTACCAATTTCGATGCACGCTCATACTCAGCTTTAGCAGTCTCGTAAGCAACACGCGTCCGGTTGACGGCATCCCCGTCTTGGATGCGGCTTCCCGATACGGTCAATACCGCCTTATCTTCCGCTACCGCCATTCCTTCTACAAGCGGGCGCACAAACGATACCACCCCCGACGTACTTGCCACCACCGTGGCTTCATCGCCCTGCGAGGCAAGTATCTGCCCACTAACTTGTATTACTCCGCGGAATGTGCCCGCTTGTACCGTTTCGGTCTTCACACCCGCCGCTTCCGCTTTCTCAGGTGCCAACACAATTTCATCCGAAGCACCGTGTGCGGCTTCTCCGGCATGAATATCTTCTTCGTGGGAATGCGTTTCTCCTCCCCCACAGGAAGCCAATGCCAGCAAGGCAAAGACTCCCGTAAAAATCCTTTTCTTCATAAGTATGTCTTTTTGATTTTATTTTCCTGATGCAAATGTAGCGTATATCCCCCGCAACCGGGTTGCAACGTATAAGACTTAACAAAAAGGAGGGGCACGCAAGCCCGTCGCACACGCCACATCTTGCGCATGAAGATTTTCCACATACACGGCATCCACACGCGAAAAGCATTCGGATGCCCGATGAAGAAGAGTATCGAAAGTATAAAGAATCAAATAAAAAGAATAGTCAGGAGAAAGATGCGGGACGGCATTATCGGGCGTGCCGCTTTGGATATGCGTGACACATCCTGCCGAACACGTATGACGGTCGCCGTCACCCTCGTGGTGCATCCCGTCCGTATCGCAATCCTCGCCCGCACAAGCCGTCAGGTCGGCATGCAGACAAAAGAGTTCCGAATGGTGGTGATGGGGGAAAACGGAAGCTATCTGCATCACCATGCAGACCAACAAAAGCCAATATGCTATGTACTTCCGTCTTTCCTTCATCGCAATTTCATTATTCGTTATCTTCTGTTTGCTTTTCCGTAGCAGGAATAGTCACCAGCACCTTATCGATGCGGGCACCGTCCATATCTACGATTTCCAAGTTGAAACCGTTCCATTCCAACGTTTCTCCGCTCACGGGGATGTGTTGCAATTGCTGCAAAATCAATCCGCCAAGCGTATGGTATTCGGAATTTTCGAAAAGGTCGCTCCGGTCGAAATAACACAAGAAATCATATAAAGAGCACTGGCCGTCTACCAACCAGCCTTCTTTGTTCATCCGCTTGATGATGTCGGGTTCTTCGCCCGGACCGTCCATATTGCCCACCAAGCCTTCTAAGATGTCTCTCAACGTGATGACACCCATGCAGATACCGAACTCGTCGCACACTAATGCACGGCTGATTTTGCGCGCTTTCATCTGCTCTAATGCCTTATACACATTCATGCTCTCGTGGAAGAACACCGCTTCGTGAATCAACGAAGTAAGCTTGAAATCAGGCTCGTACAAGTGAAGCACCAAGTCTTTCAGGTTTACGATACCCTTCACGTGGTCCAAGTCGCCATCGGCTATCGGATAAAACTCATAGAGCTTCTCGCTCAACACCTTCTTCACATCATCCGCCGTCATGTCCGTGTCAAGCCATACGATGTCGTTCTTATGCGTCATGATTGAACTGACCTTCAGGTCACCCAACAGGAACACACGCTCCATGATGTCTTGCTCTACGGGTTGCACCTCGCCGTCTTCCGTACCTTCCTGGATAATCGACTTGATTTCCTCTTCGGTCACCTTATTGTCCGACTCCTTGATGCCCAAGAGGTTGAATATCACCTCTGTGCTCTTCGAGAGCAACCATACGAAAGGCAATGCCAGCACCGAGAGGAAACGCATGGGGCGCGAAACGGTCTTCGCCGCTTGTTCGGCTATGCTCAATCCGATGCGCTTGGGCACCAGTTCACCGAAAATGATAGTGAGATAAGTCACGATGACCACGATGATACCTTGCGCCAACGTGTCGGCATACGAAGCAGGCACCCCCCACGAGGTCAATACCCCCGTAAAGTCGCTGGCGATTTTATTTCCCGAATAGATACCGGTCAGGATTCCGATTAACGTAATTCCGATTTGAACAGTCGAAAGGAAGCGGTCGGGGTCGTTCGCTAATTTCAGAGCCATGCTTGCCGCCTTGCTTCCTTTCTTCGCATCGGTAGAAAGCCGAGTTTTTCGGGCTGATATTAATGCCACCTCGGACATGGAGAAAATACCGTTAAGTACTATCAACCCGATAATTATAAAGATCTCGTCCATAAAAAATATAAAAGTGTTTCGGTCGGCAAATATAGTAGAATGTTCAAAGAAAGTAAAAGAGAAGCCAAAGTATTAAATAGTTTTAACGAAAATAATCCTAGAACCATTTATAAATCGAATAACGAAATAAGGTTCATCAGCCGATGAAGCAGTATGCATTTCTGTCAGCACTTTTCTGACATTTTGACAGAAGCAATTTTACCCGATAAACACTTATCAAAATAAAACCGTTTCTTTAGCATATTGACCCACTTTTCTTCACTACCGGAACGAAGAAAAAATAGAAAATACAACTCAGACATAACAAGAAACGGAGACACTTTATCTCTATAAAAAGACTCAGTGCCTCCGCTTCTTTTTCTATATAAAGGACGAACAATGTCACGCCACAATCTCTGGCTGAGTGTCTGCCTGTTCTTTTTTCAATCCACCGTCATCACCCATCCGTACGGGTCGGGTTCGTCGCCATACTGAATGGCGCGTAGCTTGTGATAGAGCTTTTCGCTAATGGGACCCGGCTTGCCGTCCTTCGAGATGACGTAAGATTTGTGGTTCTCTAAGTCGTCGATGCGCTCTATCGGGCTGATGACCGCCGCTGTGCCGCATGCTCCGGCTTCTTCGAAGGTCTCCAGTTCTTCTTCGGGGATGGGACGGCGTTCTACTTTCAAGCCCATATCTTCCGCTAATTGCATCAGGCTCTTGTTGGTGATAGACGGAAGAATAGAAGTAGAGAGCGGAGTGACGTAAGTATTGTCCTTGATGCCGAAGAAATTGGCTGCACCGCATTCGTCGATGTATTTCTTTTCCTTGGCATCGAGGTAGAACTCGCACGCATAGCCTGCATCGTGCGCCATTTTGTTGGCACGAAGGCTGGCTGCATAGTTTCCGCCTACTTTATATGTACCTGTACCGAGCGGAGCGGCACGGTCGAACTCACGGATAATCACATACGAGTTGGTGGCGAAGCCTCCCTTAAAGTACGGTCCTACCGGAGTGACAAAGATAACGAACAAATATTCGCTCGCCGGATGAACGCCTACCTGCGCTCCCGTACCGATGAGCAACGGACGGATATAAAGAGCGGCACCGCTTTCGTAAGGCGGAATGAAACGTTCGTTGGCTTTTACCACCTTACGCACGGCTTCGCAAAACAACTCGGTGGGAAGTTCGGGCATCAGAATGCCCCTGCAGGTGCTTTGCAGACGCTCGGCATTGGCTTGCGGACGGAACACACGGATTTTGCCGTCCTTGCCGCGGAATGCCTTCAATCCTTCGAACGCCTCTTGCCCGTAGTGCAAGCAAGTAGCCGCCATGTGGATATTCAGCGTTTCTTCCGAACACAGTTCCAATTCTCCCCATTTGCCGTCGCGGTAATAGCAACGCACGTTGTAATCTGTCTTCATATACCCGAACGGCAGATTAGCCCAATCGATTTCTTTCATACGATAATCTATTTTTAATGTTAATGTTTCCGTTTTCAGGTTCACCACAGATTACACAGATTAAAATAATTAATAATTAAAAGTGAATAATGAACAACGGTATGTGTTTTTCGCCTATCTTTATTAACTATTAATTGTTCATTATTAATTATTTTAATCCGTGTAATCTGTGGTAGAACGAAAGCAAAAGTACGGTTTATATTTACAATATCCAATTCATTCGGCATTTTTTTCGTCATCCTGCCCTTCTTCGAGCATTTTTTTAATCTCCACGTCGGCCTTGTAGAGCTTTTCGCGGCAATACTTTATCAGGCGTTGCGCTTCCTTCAGGCGGTTCGCCAGCTCGTCGATGTCCAGTTCGTTGCTCTCAATTTGCGACACAATCGCCTCCAGGCGCTTCATCGCTTCGGTGTAGGTTTCTTTCTTTGTTGCCATATTTTTTATTTTTAAACGCAGAGACGCAGAAGCGCAGAGTTTTTATTTATTGAGAGAACAAAGAGCGCAAGAGAGTGGCTCCGTGTCCTTTTGCCTTCTCTAAAATATTTTCTTTGCGCCTTTGCGTCTCTGCGTTTGATTTTCATTTACTCACTTTGCTTTTAAATGTCCCTTTCGCCACACGGGTCACCACTTCATCGCCCGGACGGAGGGCAGAGGCATCGGTCACGGCTTTCCCGTCTTTCAGGGTGATGCTGTATCCGCGTGCCAACAAGAGGTCGGGAGATGCCGACTTGACCTGTTGCTCCAACAGGCGTAAATGCTGGCTTTCCCGCGTCAGACGGGACTGCAGGGCAATGCTTATCCGGCTTTCAAGTTGCAGGCGGTAAGTCTCGCGCATCAGGCGGGTCTGCCATGCTAAGTGGGTGCGCTTCATCAGCCGTTCTTGGCGGAAGCCTTCGTTTTGGATGCGCATTTGCACCCGTGCCGGAATGCGTGCCACCCACCGTTCCAACCGCTCCTTTTGCCTGTTAAGCCAGTCGGGCACTTCTTGAGCGAAGAACGAAGCGTACCCCTCCAGCCGTTCGGCGGTCTTGCGCAAATGATTGATTAAGAACTCGGCGGCGGCGGTAGGCGTCTTTACACGCGTATGAGCCACCGCGTCTATGACCGTATCATCCCGCTCGTGACCGATTCCTGTAAGGATAGGCAAAGGGAACTGGGCGCAATTGGTAGCCAGTTCATACGTATCGAAGCCCGACAAGTCGGAAGCAGCTCCTCCTCCCCGGATAATCACCACCACGTCCCAACGTCCGTGTTCGGCATTTATCCGGTCTAAGGCACGGATGATAGAAGCCTCTACCTGCTCGCCTTGCATGATTGCCGGAAACAATTTGGTATAGAACGCAAAGCCAAAGGCATTACGCTCCAACTGGTCGCAAAAGTCTCCATAGCCAGCCGCCGTGGGCGAAGAGATTACGGCAATGCGCTGGGCAAGTTCGGGCAGTTCCAACTCCTTATTTAATGTAAGCACGCCTTCTTCTTCCAAACGCCGGAGAATTTCCTTCCTCCGCCTCGCCATGTCGCCCAACGTATAAGTAGGGTCAATATCGGATACCGTAAGCGAATAGCCGTATAGTTCGTGGAAATCGACCGTTACCTTTACCAGCACTTTCAGCCCAGCCACAAACGCCTGTCCGGTCTCACGCTCGAAATAAGGCTTCAGGTTGCAGAACACATTGCTCCAGATGATGCCCCGCGCCTTGGCAAGCAAAGCGTTACTTCTCGGGTCTTTCTGCACAAACTCCACATAGCAATGTCCCGAATAATTGGTGCGCACATCGCTCAATTCCGCTTGCACCCAATAGGCGTCGGGCATGGACAAGCGCACGCTTTGGCGTACTAAGGCATTCAGTTCGTATAATGATAAAGGATTCTGTTCCATGAATTAATATTAATAATGTTATTATCTGTTTTTAGAACGCAGATTAACGCGGATTTCTGCGGATTATAATTTAATTATTAATTCTATCTGCGCTAATCTGCGAAAATCCGCGTTTCTCCAAAGTAATCGGTCACAATGTACACCATAAATTAAAGCAACTCCGTGCAAAGATACAATTATTTTGCTTACCTTTGCACCCGAAAATCAAAAAGGTAAAAAGAGTTTTATGTCACAAAAAGGAACAGCAACCGAACTGGGCGAACAGCCTATCGGCAAACTATTGACGCAATATGCCGTCCCTGCCATCATTGCTATGACGGCTTCTTCACTTTACAACATGATTGACAGCATCTTCATCGGGCACGGTGTGGGCGCAATGGCTATCTCAGGACTTGCCATCACCTTCCCCTTGATGAACCTTGCCGCCGCATTCGGCTCGTTAGTGGGTGTGGGTGCCTCGACATTGGTATCGGTGAAGTTAGGTCAAAAAGATTATGCTACCGCCCAGCTTATCTTGGGGAACGTCGTGTCCTTGAATGTCCTTATCGGTATCGGATTCACGATTCTTACCCTTTTATTCCTCGACCCGATTCTGTATTTCTTCGGAGCGAGTGAAGCGACCCTCCCCTACGCACGCGATTACATGATAGTCATCTTGTTAGGCAACGTAGTGACCCACATGTACTTAGGCTTAAACTCGGTGCTCCGTGCCGCCGGCTATCCGCAAAAGTCGATGTTCGCCACGATTATGACCGTCATAATCAACACCATCCTTGCCCCGATATTCATCTTCGTGTTCCATTGGGGCATTCAGGGAGTGGCAATGGCAACCGTATTGGCACAAATCATCGCCCTGACGTGGCAAATCAAGCTCTTCTGCCGCAAGAACGAATTGCTCCGCCTGAAGAAAGGCATCTACCGCTTGCGGAGCCACTTGGTGCAGAACATCATCGGCATCGGGCTGGCACCGTTCTTCATGAACATAGCCGCCTGCATGATTGTCATCCTTATTAATAAAGGATTGAAACTATACGACGGAGACCTTGCCATCGGAGCGTTCGGCATTGTGAACCGCATCAGCTTCCTCTTCGTGATGATTGTAATGGGGCTGAACCAAGGCATGCAACCCATTGCGGGATATAACTACGGCGCACGCCAATACCAGCGCGTAAACCAAGTGATGAAAATCACCGTCATAGCCGCCACAATCGTGACCACCACCGGATTCTTAGTGGGCGAACTGATACCCGAACTGGTGGCAAAAGCCTTTACCACCGACCAGACTTTGATAGACCTTTCGGCACGAGGCCTGCGTATCGTGATGATGTTCTTCCCTATCATCGGCTTCCAAATGGTCACGTCGAACTTCTTCCAAAGCATCGGCATGGCGAAGAAAGCCATCATCCTTTCTCTGAGCCGCCAAGTGGTGATACTCATCCCGCTCTTGCTCATCCTGCCGCTCTTCTGGGGCGTAGACGGCATTTGGTTCAGTATGCCTATCTCCGACCTTGCCGCCAGCGTAATCGCCGCTTTCATGCTTTATAACCAGTTTAAGAAATTCAAGCTGCAAGCGGTAAGTTGATTCTGATTCAAACGCAGAGACGCAAAATCGCAAAGTTTTTATTTGGAGGAAGCAAAGAGCGCAGAGAAATTAAAGATATGATGCCGTACGGTATTTTAATTTAAAGAACTCCGTGCACTCTTGCCTCCTCTCACGATATTTTCTCTGCGCTTTTGCGTCTCTGCGTTCGAATTAGACACACAAAATCACACCAAACGCTTCCGAGTTTCCATTTTTTTATTTACATTTGCTCTTACATAAGAAATTAACCAAAAACAAACGCTATGAACGATTATTATGTAATTAACCTGGGCAGACAATTAGGAAGCGGCGGGAAAGAAATCGGCGAAAAGTTAGCAAAAGACCTCGGCATCGCTTTTTATGATAAAGAACTGATTAACCTCGCTTCGAAAGAAAGCGGACTCTGCAAGGAGTTTTTCGAGAAAGCCGATGAAAAAGCATCCCAAGGGCTATTGGGAGGCTTGTTCGGGACACGCTTCCCCTTCATAACCGAAGGCGCCTATCCTTACAACTCTTATCTGAGCAATGACTCCTTATTTAAAATACAAAGCGATGTTATCCGGCATCTTGCCGAAAAACAATCGTGCCTCTTCGTAGGAAGATGTGCCGACTATGTATTGCGCGATCATCCGCGATGCGCCAATGTATTTGTATCGGCATCTCCTCAAGCCCGCATCGAACGCTTGACCAAACGCCTGAACATCAGCGAAGAGAAAGCCGAAGAAATTATGGAAAAAGCCGACAAAAAACGTTCCTCCTATTATAATTATTATAGTTACAATACATGGGGAGCCGCTGCGACCTATCATTTATGCATTGATTCGTCGGTATTGGGCATTGACCAAACAGTGGAATTTATTAAATCCTTTGTAAAACAAAAGCTGCAACTTCCCTAATCCAGAAGCAGGAATGCAAATATGACTAAAATCGGACTTCTATCGGACACACACGGCTATTGGGACGAACGTTACCTGAAATATTTCGAGCCGTGTGACGAAATATGGCATGCGGGAGACATCGGCTCTATGGAAATTATTGAACGCCTGGAAGCGTTCCGTCCCCTACGTGCCGTATATGGAAACATCGATGGGCACGATATCCGACTGATTTATCCGGAAATCAACCGTTTTACGATAGACGGAACCGATGTCCTGATGAAACACATCGGAGGCTATCCGGGCAGATATGACGCTTCGGTACGAGCCACTCTGTATGCTCATCCTCCCAAACTCTTCATCAGCGGACACTCTCATATTCTGAAAGTTAAGTTCGACCCAAAGCTAAATCTACTCCACATCAATCCGGGAGCCGCAGGGAAATACGGCTTCCACCAAGCGCGTACATTGGTGCGGTTTTGCATCCACGAAGGAAGTTTTTCTGACCTGGAAGTAATAGAATTAAACGGATAATGCTTGGTTGATTAAAAAAAGTTTGCGAAATTTGCACCGCGAAAATAAAGTGACATTATGAAAACTTATTTAGTTACAGGAGCTGCCGGATTTATCGGTGCCAATTATATTAAATACATACTTGCTAAACACGAAGACATACGGATTGTCGTACTGGATGCCTTGACATACGCGGGCAATCTTGCCACCATTGCCAAAGACATCGATGACGAACGTTGCTTCTTCACCAAGGGGAATATATGCGACCGCAATCTTGCCGACCAGCTATTTTCCGAATACAAATTCGACTGCATCATCAATTTTGCCGCCGAAAGCCATGTAGACCGAAGTATCGAAGACCCGCAACTGTTCTTACAAACCAATATCTTGGGGACACAAAACCTGCTGGACGCTGCCCGCCGTGCATGGGTAACGGGCAAGGATGAACAAGGATACCCGACTTGGAGACGCGATGTACGCTTCCATCAGGTATCAACCGATGAAGTATACGGTTCGTTAGGCGAAGAAGGGTATTTTACCGAAGAAACCCCGCTCTGCCCGCATAGCCCGTACAGTTCATCAAAAGCAAGTGCCGATTTCATTGTACTTGCCTACCGCGACACCTATAAAATGCCGGTAACCATTACCCGATGCTCGAACAACTACGGCCCATACCAATTCCCCGAAAAGCTGATTCCGTTAGTAATCAAGAACATCCTCGAAGGCAAACGCCTTCCGGTGTATGGAAAAGGCACAAACGTGCGCGATTGGCTTTACGTGGAAGACCATTGCAAAGCTATTGATTTGGTAGTACGTAATGGAAAGAATGGCGAAGTCTACAACGTAGGCGGACACAACGAAAAGCAAAACATCGAGATAGTCCGGCTGATTATCGACACGATACGTCAGATAATGGAAACAGAACCCGAATACCGGAAGATGTTGAAAAAGAAAGAACTGGACGAGAACGGACAAATACGCATCGATTGGATAAACGAGTCGCTCATCACATTTGTCAAAGACCGCCTCGGACACGACCAACGCTATGCTATCGACCCGTCGAAGATTTCACGCGACTTAGGCTGGCTTCCCGAAACCAAGTTTGAAGACGGCATCGTGAAAACCGTACGCTGGTACCTCGATAACCAAGACTGGGTGAAAAACGTGACAAGCGGAGAATACCAGAACTATTACGAAAACATGTACAAGAATAAATGAAAAATTGAAAATTGAGAATTGAGAATTACATGCCGCATGGATATTTTTCAATTCTCAATTTTCAATTTTTAAAAGCCTCCTTGCCTCTCCCTTCACCTGCACATCGGGACGGAATGTTTCCGCCTCTTCTTCCGTCATCAAGCCTTTTGCGGCAAGCCGGCGGGCTATAACGCGGTAATACTCCAATTGGTTCTCACGCAATGTGGCATCGGGATTGAATACCGAACGGAAATGCTTGGGCTTGGGGATAATCGATGCCAAGAAAATGGCTTCGCTCACGCTCAGGTCCGCCGGTTCTTTCTCGAAATAGAAACGGCTTGCCTCTGCCGCACCATAGACCATCGGTCCCCATTCGATGATATTCAGATAAACTTCATACATGCGCTCTTTCGAAGTGAGGCGTTGCGACTCGATGAGCCACACGATGAGTGCCTCTTCCAACTTGCGGGCGATGTTCTTGTGCCGATTCAAAAACACGTTCTTTACCAATTGCATCGTGATAGAGCTTCCCCCTCGCGCAAAGCGTCCCTTTTGCAAATCGTATGCCAAAGCCTCCCCGATAGCACCCGGATAGAAGCCGTCATGATAGAAGAAATTCCCGTCTTCCGATTGCAAGATTGCCATTTGAAGCAAAGGCGAAATGCGCGAAAGCGGACGGAAACCGGGATTTGAAGGCCCGATAGAGAAAGTGCGCACGGGCTGGTCGTGCTCGTATGCCGTATATTCGAATTCCCCGCTCATCCGGGCAAGGTCGGTTGTTCCCATGCGGGTGATACGGAAACCGTGCCGGCGTAAATCCGATGAAAACTCCAGGCTATCCAACCGGTTGAAATCAATATCCGCCCGAAGGTCATAACTCAACTCTCCGCTCACTTGAATCCCTTGCAGATGCCGGAACAAACCAGCGGGAAGCGAGGCGAACAGGTCTTGCGCCGGAAAAGGCGGACGATGTATGGAAGCCGTGAAATGCCAACGCCCCTCCTTTTCCGCCCGCACGAAAGGATGAAACGAAAGGCGGTTGAAACACACCGTACTGGCGCTATCCAACTCAACGAAACGCTCTCCCGCACGAAGCGCATAGTCGATTTTCCCTCGGTTCAAGTCAATCGTATCGGGCGATAAAGCCGCATGATGCACCTCCAGCCCGCTCACTTCGGCATGCCCTTTCAGAAGCTGGCATCCGCCTTCGGGCTTCATTTGCGCCAGGCTGAAAGCAACGGAATCGAACGCCACCGCCGCCCCATAATGCGGACGGACGTAAGGCATCACCACACGCTTGCCCCGCTCGGCGGAAGCCAAACTCCCTTTCACCGACCGCATCCCGCAATCCAATGCGCCTTCCACGTGCCATTTGCCCCGCATATCTCCCTCCGTCACTTCAATATCGGAAACATACATCCGGTTATCCAACACAAGCTCCGGCATATAGAAACGGGTGCGGAGCGAATCGCGCTCGCCTATCAGCACCGTACGGCGCATCACGGCATCTTCGGGAAGCAAGCGGAACAACAAGCCCAACGCACGGTCTATCCGGTCGGCATAACCGAGCGAAGCCCCGGCATCCGAAGCGGCACGTTTCTTTTCGGAAGAACGGAACAAGAAATCATAATTCGACACCGCTCCCTGTTTCATAAACGTACATACCAGCCCCTCCGTATCGACTTCCCGTATCGAAATATCGCCCCGCAACAAAGAAAAGAAATCAATCTTCACCTCTGCCGAAGCCAGCCGGAGCAAGGTGTCCCGACGGGCAGGAACCACACTCAGCCCTTCCACCCTTACGGCAGAAAGCGAAGGCATCCGCAAAGAAGCATAAGTTATCCCGATATCGTAACGGGCAGACCAAGCCGCTATCCGCTTATCGGCGACATGACGCAACAAGACGCCGCGCGACAAAAAAAGCCCTGCCCCCGAAAGTATCGCGAGCAAGGCTATCCAAATTCCAAGTCGTTTCAGTTTACGGTTCATAATTTTGCTTATTGTATAATAGCACACAGCCATAAAAACATCCACGCCAAAGATACATCATCTTCAGGTTCTACGCAAATGTCCGCCTTCTCTTTCTTTCGAAACATTCCGGTTCGGACGCGGACGGGCTTGCGGCTTCCTGTCGGGACGAGAAGGCTTCACCGCCGGCTTCTTGTCAGGCCTGTTCGGACGCGAAGGACGCATCGCCGGCTTCTTATCGGGACGTGAAGGCTTCACCGCCGGACGCTTGCCGGGCTTATGAGCAGGTCCCGCTTCGGGACGCGAAGGACGTGCAGGCGTAAAATGATAACCCGGACCCTTTTGAGGCGGACGCCCCGGCGCGAAATCATGCTTCCGGAAATCGGGACGGCTATGGAAACTCCCCGCATAAACCGGATGACGGTACACCTTCGGATGACGCGCCCGGTAGAAGCTCCGCCCCCCTAAATGACGCCGGCTATGCCCTCCGCAATACGTAAGGTAATGCGCCGGACGCCCGAAATAGAAGAACGTCCGGTTGGGATAGACCTGATAAATACGCAGGCTGCACACGCGGTTCAAGACATAAACCGGACGGAAAAAATACTCCAACGCCATGAAGCGCACATACTCGGCACTGGAAAGCACCCAGCGCAAATCGTCGTTCCGCTCGTCCAGATAGCGGTAATAAGCATCCAGCGCATAAGCCTCCTGCCGTGCCATAGCCGACACATACGGGTCGATGCCGCTGAAAAAATCATAGTTCACCTCATACAAATCATTGTATTGGGTCTGTGTCAAGTTCAGTTCGAACGCCATGCGGTCGGTCAGGAAACGGGCATTCACCCGGATGTCGCCCAAACCGGAAGCCACGGCTGGAGCCGCCAGGCAAAGGGCAAGCATCATTCCCATGAAAAATCTTTTCGCTTTCATAATCATAACGGTTTAAGTTTCTTGACACAAAAATAGGAGGATAAAAATCCTCCTGCAACAGAATCTCCCCAAACTCCGGTAGGGACTTCCCTATTCGTGATAGGAGTTTCACTTTTGGGGGTTCACTCCGCCGGCTCTTCCTCCTCCGATGCCGAAGAAGCGGTGCTGATAGTCTTGCGGAAGCGGACCACGATAGCATTCACATCGTCTATTACTTTTTCCAAAGCAGCAGACTTTTCGGCGTCTTTCGTCACCAGTTCGTTGGCTGCATAAAGGGCGTTTATCGCCTTTGCCAACTCGTTGAACGCATCGTCGGTCACGGGGCGGAGGGTCTTCATCGTGGCACCCAACTTGCGGTCGCGTTCCTCGGCACTGCGTTTCAGATAAACGGCATTAAAAGCATCGTTCGCCTCGGCAATGCCCGTAGGAGCGTCCGACAAACCGATTTCAGCCAAGGCTGCAGCATAAGGTTCCTGCTTCAGCTTCGCCGAAAGGTCGGAAAGGATAGCAGTCTCGCTGGCATAATCACTCTTGGCGACATCGCCCGCTTCCTGTATGGCGAAAAGCAGCGTCCGCCCCGCATTCTTTTTCACCTCGTCAGGACAATAGTTGGCATACGCCTCGATGAGGTGTTTGTAAAAATAAAAAATGTTGTCACGCTTGCCGTCGGAAGCCTCGATTTCTTCGGTGCCCAAATAACCGCGGTCGGGCTGGAAACAATCCTGTTCGTCGCCTGTAGCCGAGGCGAACACGGTGCGCTGCGGGGCGAATCCCTGCGCGGTTGCCGTTTCTTCGGGCACGGCTGCCAATACATCGGTGGCAAACTGCACGTGCTGTGCGTTGCGTGCTCTCGATTTCGAGAAGTTGTAGAGAATTTCTTTCATGGTTTATCCGTTTTTTAATGGTTATTGAATAAAAATCGATGTAGGGGCGTATCGCATACGCCCTGAATGCGCCCACTTGTCATTGCGTATGTATTCGGGCGTATGCGATACGCCCCTACGGTTGATTGCTGCAATTTGCCGCTCCTGATGGGAGGAGATTTTCGCAGCCTGCAATTTGCCGCTCCCAGCGGGAGGACGGTTTCGCAGCTTGCAATTTGCTGCTCCCGATGGGAGGACGGTTTCGCAGCCTGCAATTTGCCGCTCCCGACG
>ULTX01049344.1_pt1 | contig 98514 bp, 61 predicted proteins | sample 1958041 | NCBI WGS metagenome assembly ULTX01 (sample SAMEA4835747, study PRJEB28245) | human gut metagenome | biome: gut microbiome; material: fecal sample | place: Denmark | collected 2008
GCCACAACAATGTAAACAAATTTGCATTGATATACGCAAAGATAGTAAAAATATACTTCCTACGAAACAAAAATAGAGACAAATAGTAAAATCACAGTTCTTCAGAAATTCAACTGTGATGTATTTCAATAGTGAGTGATGGTGCAGAAAATGAATCCGTAACGTGATGTTTTTGTGACATGAAAGACATCGTTGCACTTTCAAACCGTAACCGGATTCTGATTTTTCGGTCTGAGTTTCCGGTTCTACCCCGAAAAATAAGTGAGTATTTGCGGACTGAATTGTCTTCGGGCGCAAATACGCGGATCATGAGAGATTTTCATAAAGTACTAAATACCAATAGTTTACGTTTAAGGGGTAGTTTTTCGCATTGCAAAAAGCACCATTTCGGCTTGCGAAATGGGCCATTTAAGGGGATGAAATAGGCCATATTGCATCCTGATATGGGCTTTATCGGACTGCGAAATGGGCAATATCGGAAAGCAAAAAAGACTTTTTCGGACTATGTTGTGGGGTATATCAAAAGACGATTTAGGCAGGGATAGGCTTTATAATGGCGGGGTTAACATTCCTTTACACCTATTTTCCGAATTTATTTTGTCAAAATAATGTCAAGAAAAATTGCAAGTCGGGCTCACGGGTTTTCAATAAATACGATGATATGGGGCGCGGGAAAGGATGCAAAAGATATGCTTCGGACGGGAGATTATGATTTACCGGCTGCGGAAATATCGATTTATACTGCCCCGATGTCAATTTATAATGGCTGTAATGACAATCTTTTATTTCACTGATAATGATTTATTATTACAGCGATATAAATTTATCATTAATCCGATACAAATTTATTGTTACGCGATAATCATTCTTTCACAAATCACATCACCACACACTGTCTGAAAGTTTTCCGGCATCATACAGCGCATCACGAACAAACCACTCCACGACTGAAATTATATTGAGCCGGAGATTTTCCCGATTCAGTGTGGCTTCACGAATAAAATCTATTTCCATGGAATCACTATTGAGCCACATAAAGCGCGCTAACGGCCATAAAGTTGGACACTCCGCGATATACGGATGTGCTTCTTTATTTTTTCACAAATATTTATCGGGAGAACAATGAAAGCCGTAAGCCGCGACACTTGCGGAATATACATAAACAAAAAAGGAACCGCTTGATGCAGTTCCTTTTGTGCGCTTCAAGATGGGCTTGAACCAACGACCCCCTGATTAACAGTCAGGTGCTCTAACCAACTGAGCTATTGAAGCATTTTTCTTAATTGCGATGCAAAGGTACGGCGTTTATTTCATTTCACCAAACATTTTCGCGAAAAATTTCAAATTTATTTCAAAAAAAGTGCGTTTTTGAGGGTTTTACAATGGGAAATACGGCATTTTCTATACTGATTGGCTGATAAAAGTGTTACCGCCGGAGACCTTTTTTATTATTGCCGACATGATTTTCTGACTATTACCGGGGGTTATCAGGATTTTTTCCGTTCTGAAATCAAGGTCATATAAGTTGGATGCAAGAATCAATCATGCCGGATATAAGTATTGTGCAGACCGTATTCACTATATAAGAAAAACGATTCAATATGACGGAGAAAGCCGGTTTTTCATACCATATTCGCCATACATCCGCGCGAAATCCGGCTTTCCGCCACGTCGCATTATGAAAAATAAATACTTTTTATTTTGTACTGCCCGCAACTTACATTACCTTTGCAACGCTTTATAAAGACTTACCACATTATATTAATATAAAAGCCGATTATGAGAAAAACCATATTGTTCTGCGTGATGCTGCTTGGCGCCGCGACGGTTCTTGCACAGAAAAACGACGACCACAACTTCAAGGTGGCCAAAAATCTGGACGTATTCAATGCCATATACAAAAATCTTGACCTCATGTACGTCGATACGCTCAACGCCGACGAGGTCATCGGCAACGGCATAAAGGCCATGCTGCGCAGCCTCGACCCTTACACGGAATATTATCCGGAGGACAAATCGGCTGAGTTCAAGCAGATGCTCACGGGCAAATATGCCGGCATAGGTTCGATAATAAGCTATAACTTCACGCGCAAACGCGTCGTAATAAACGAGCCTTATGAGAACATGCCTGCCGCAGAAGTGGGTCTGAAGAAAGGCGACATCATCCTTAGCATCGACGGCGAGGACATGACCGACAAGACAAATGCATACGTCAGCGAGCATCTGCGCGGCGATGCGGGCACCACACTCGAGCTGAAGATACACCGTCCGTCAACCGGCAAGGACATGACATTCAAGATACAGCGCAAGGCCATACAGATGCCCGACCTGCCATATTACGGCATGCAGGACGGCGACATAGGCTATATCGACCTCGACTCGTACGTCGGCGAGAACTGCTCAAAGGATTTCCGCCGCGCCTTCATCGACCTGAAGAAGCAAGGAGCCAAGGGTCTGGTGATCGACCTGCGCAACAACGGCGGAGGCTCTGTGCAGGAAGCGCTGGCCATTCTCAACATCTTCATCCCAAAGAACACCGACCTGCTGTCGATGAAGGGCAAGATGCAGCGTTCCAACCAGAACTACAAGACCACCGTCGAACCCATCGACACGGTGATGCCTATCGTAGTGCTTGTGAATGAGATAACGGCAAGTGCCAGCGAGATAACCAGCGGAGCATTCCAGGATCTCGACCGCGCCGTAATAATGGGAACACGCACCTACGGCAAGGGACTTGTACAGGTGCCAAACGTACAGCTGCCATACAACGGCAATCTGAAACTCACCACTGCCAAATATTTCACCCCGAGCGGACGCTGCATACAGGCAATCAACTACAAACACTCGCAGGGCGGATACACCGAACACGTGCCCGACTCGCTCACACGAGAGTTCCGCACACGTAACGGACGCATAGTGCACGACGGCGGAGGCATCGAACCGGACATCAAGATTGAGCCGGACTCACTGCCCAACATAGCATACTATCTGCAGCGCGTGGACACCACAGACCTCATGTTCAACTATGTGGTGGATTACATCAAGAACCATCCAACGATAGCTCCGGCCTCAGAGTTCGAGATAAGCGACGCCGACTATGAGGAATTCAAGCAGCGTGTCATAAACAGCAACTTCACTTACGACCGCGTGAGCGAGAAATGTCTCGAAGAACTCGTGAAGCTTGCCAAGTTCGAAGGCTACTACGAGGATGCAAAACCGGAGTTCGAGGCACTGGAGAAAAAGCTGAAGCACAACATTGCAAAGGACCTCGACTTCGACTACAACAAACAGAAGATAAAACAGATGCTCACCTCCGACATCATAACGGCCTACTACTTCCAGCGCGGAGCCCTGGAGAACAGCCTGCGCTACGACAAACAGCTGAAGGAGGCCATACGCCTGCTGAAGTCGCCCGAGGAATATGCGGCGACACTGCAACCCAAAGCCGAGAAGAAAGAATGACGCAAACGTGTCTGCCAAACGCACGACACCTCACGTCATATACACAAATAAAAGCAAGACATCCTGCCGTCATCACCCGACGCGCAGGATGTCTTGCTTATATATATCAACCTGTTATATCTCTTCCGCAACACTCCGGAGCACTTTCTCTCCGGCTGTCACTTTCCACTGTCCGTTCTGCTGAACGTCACCTTCACGCTTCCGCTGCCCAGCACACCGGCCAGTCCTTCAGGGTTGTCTATCCTTCCCAGCCTCGTATAACTGTACCCGGAAGCAAACGTCTCATAGAAAAGCACCACGCACGAACTGCCATAAAGCATCAGGTCACCGGCATGTATAGTCCCCGGCCTGCTGCTTTCCACCGGCAGCGACGTTTCAAGATAATTATATTTCTCGTTGCCGTTCAGATCGTTCATACTTACTGTAAGCGGCATAAGGGCAGCAAAAGCCCGTGCCGCAGCGTTGTCGGCCAGCGTCGCAACATACGTCCGGCCGCCCACGGTTATGTTTATTCTGTTATTCATAATAGTATCGTTTATTTCATCTTTATCACCGTCTCCCTCATCTGTTCCTCCGCCGTCAGTACCGGGCGGTGGCTGAACTGTCCCGGCCGCCGCACCATTCTCCTCCGAACAGGCTGCGAAACCGCCTGCCAGACACACCACCGAAAGAGCGACGACAAACTGTATAAGATACTTCATATTGTGTAGTTTTATATATCGTTCCACTGCAAAACATCCATATATCCAAGTCCGCCATGCAGCAATCGCCTACCCGCACAGACTTCCACACGGCTGTATGCATCAACGAAGATACGTGCGATAGAACTCCTCAATCCCGTCAAAAGGTATCTTCTCCATGTTGTCGTACAGGTCGGTATGGTTGGCTCCCGGCACTATCACGAGTTTCTTGTTGTCACCCTTCAGACGTTTGAAGGCGTCCTCACCGAAATAGCGCGAGTGCGCTTTCTCACCGTGCACTATCATAACAGCACTGCCTATCTCGCCTATGTATGTCATCAGCGGCATGTTGAGGAACGAGAGCGAAGACGTTGTATTCCATCCGTCATTGGAGTTGAGCGACCGTTTGTGATAGCCGCGCTCCGTCTTGTAATATGCGTAATAGTCTTTCACAAACTGCGGTGCGTCTTCCGGCAGCGGATCCACCACTCCACCGGCACGCGCATACGTTCCGTTGCGGTAGTCCTCGGTGCGCTGGGCACTGAGCAGACGGCGCAAAGTCTGACGCGCTTCGGCGTTGTCGCCGGCATCGAAATATCCGTTTGCCGTCACGCGACTCATATCGTACATGGTCGAAGCCACCGTAGCCTTTATGCGGGTGTCCACCGCTGCCGCGTTGAGAGCCATGCCGCCCCATCCGCAGATGCCGAGAATACCGATGCGGGCTGTATCAACATCGTTGCGCACCGACAGAAAATCGACTGCCGCACAGAAGTCTTCGGTATTGATGTCTGGCGATGCCACATAGCGCGGACTGCCGCCGCTCTCACCCGTAAACGACGGATCGAAGGCAATGGTGAGAAATCCACGGCTGGCCAGTTCCTGCGCATAAAGTCCCGACGCCTGCTCCTTCACTGCGCCGAACGGCCCACTCACCGCCACGGCCGGCAGCTTATCCTCTGCTCCTACAGGCTTATACAGATCGGCCGCAAGCGTTATACCGTAACGGTTGCAGAACGTCACCTTCTCATGAACAACCTTTTCATTCTTCGGGAACGTCTTGTCCCACTCCTGTGTAAGTTCCAGTTTCTCCATATCAATCTTGTTTTTACCGGCTGTCTGAGCACCGGCCGCCGACGCGACAGCCAGCACAGCCGTCATCATTACAGTCTTTATGTTCATAATATCAGTCTGTTTTTATTGTACGCTGCAAATTTATTCTTATTATTCCAACGGCCCGATACCTTCTTAACGGACATAAATACCCGTTTTACTGATTCGATACCGGCGACCCGGACATGTCCATTCAAGACCGATGGAAACAGCAGCGCCGGCCCCGAAAACGGAACCGGCGCATGCCGTGATATTGTCAGCGGACAATACATATCTATATATGTGCGCGTCAGACGCAGACATGTCATAAAGGCCTCAACGGTGCATAAGAGCGTCGACATAGCGCGTCTTCCATTCGCCTGTCCTGATGTTGCGCAGGCCGAAGCCGCCACCGTCCTTGTAATTCCACAACGCCCACGATATGCCAAGCTCGTCGAGCACACCCGTAAGGTCGCCAAGCCATCGCAGGGCATCGGCCTCCGGCACACGGCTATAGACTCCGAACTCGCCACAGTAGAGCACAAGTCCCAGTTCGTCGGCCTTCTTCTTTGCCTTCATCACATTGTCCTTCAGACGCTGACGGTCCCACACAGTAACCCAACCCTCGGCCAGCTGGCGGTCGCGGCCGGTCATGGCAGCCAGTTCCTCAGCGGTGACAATCTCTCCGGGATAGTGTACCGTTCCACCAAAATCCTTATGTTCGGTCCATCCGGCTTTGTAGTGTGTGAAGAAATAAGGTTCATAGAAATGGAAGCTCAGGATGATGTTGTCGTCGCCTTCCGGCACACGCAGATGCTCAAACGTAGCAGTCTGCTGCCACATGTTGGAACCCACAACTATCGGGCGGCGCTTCTCACGGCTCCTGATGACGTCGTACACCTTTGCCACAAGCCTGTTCCACGCCTCATGGTCGGGCGCCACCGGTTCGTTCATTATCTCGTATGCCACATCATCGTTGCTGTATTTGTGCAGTTCGTCCGACAGTTCCTCCCACAGACGACACAGATGTTCCTGGTCCGCCTCACTGTCCCACAACGAGTTGGTACGCCCCTCGGCTCCGGCGTTGAAGTCGTGAGCATGCACGATGTGCAGGTCCACGACAACCTTCAAACCATTCTTTATCGCGCTCTTTATGCCGGCGTGCAGTATGCCGAACACCTCTTTATTACGTGTACCGTCCGCATTCCAAAGTTCCTTTTCGTCGAGCGGCAGACGCACATGGTCGAATCCCTGCCGTGCTATCTCCTTGAAATCGTCGGCAGTGACAAACTTCTCTCTCGGGATGTCCTTGTAATAACACTGCGAAAGCCAGTGGGCAATATTCACACCTCGGCCGGGCACAAAATCGCCGGCCATACAAACAAAGCCCTTCAGGAGCAATGCAATAAGAATAATCAGTCTGTGTTTCATGTTTTTCGGTTTATGTCAGTAGTGCAGGTTGTAACGACCGGCGGCAGCGCAAGGACGCCTCTGCCGGTTACGCGAATGCAAATATAGTGAAAGGTGGATGCAAAAGCAAATGAAAGAAGCATGTTTTATCATTTTTTATAATGCCGGACATCATCCTGCATCATGTAATATCATAGTGAGATACAGGCACTATGGCAGACGGGAAAGCAATATTCTTTCACTTTTTATGCAGCGCAAAATTAACAGTTTTAAGTTAAAACAAATCCCCACCAGAGTTCATCTCACGCCATCATAAAAACTGCACGGGAGAACCCCAAAAGGCTTTTCGACACTCACCGGGAACGCAACAGAGAGTCGACCAGGCAACCACCGGCTTGCAAAACGGCCCATTCCGGCACGTCATAAAGTTCATTTCGGCACGCAAAATGAACCATATCATGCTCCGAAACGGCCTGTTTCGGCATGCAATAAAGGCTGTTTCGCAAGCCGGAAGAAGCTGTAGGAAAACATTGCAAGCAGAAAACCGTCTGACTATCAACCCATTATGAGAAGTGCGCAAAAACTCTGTTTTTACGCATAAAAACATAGACCGGACGAAAAAACGCGACTCTCACGCATCGCATTTTAACATTCGGCCTGTATATGGTTAACGATAATCAATTATCATCTTGCATTTTTCTCCCCGAAATGACATCCACACGGGAATATGCGCGCGGCTGTTCCTGATGCCGGAAATGCTACCACAACAAAATGCAGACACTGCCGCTGTATGTCAATCAAACACTGCCGGCAGTGCCAACATCTGACGGGCGATGGTCTGAGCCATACGCTTGTGGCCTGCGGCATTGGGATGCAGACGGTCGGTCTTGCCATTGCTGAAATAGCGTGCATGCGAATCGTTGAGCGGATAGAGCCCGCTCAGGCTGTTGAGATCTATCACCGGCACAGCCCAAACACCGGCGGCTTCCTTCACAGCCTCAACATACTCGTCGAAGAACACGCCTATGCTGTTGGCGAAACGCTCGTCGGGCTGTATGTTGTCCGGTCCGAAACATGCGTAGGCACGGTGGATAGGCGTGAGCAGTATTATCTGTTTGTCGGGATAATTTGTCTTGAGAAAATTCATCAGTATGTTGATGCGACCCTTGAACGTGGCGTCGCTCATAACGGGCGTACGGTATTTGCGCACGGCCTTTCCGCCTCCGCCGACAACGGTCTCGCGCTCGCCCGTCTCGTACCATTCGCCCACGGGCACACCGCTGTTGTAGTCGTTGGTGCCTGCGAATATCATTATCGCGTCCACGCTGTCGCCACGCTCCTCGAGCAGACGGCGCGCCTGACCAGCAAGATCGCTCATCTGATGGCCGTTGATTCCATACACCATCGGAATGATACCGAGCATATCGGCCAGATATTCCCAGTAGCATCGGGTGGTACCTACACGCTGTGCGTCGGTGATGGAGTCACCGAGGAATGCCACTCGGCGGCCGCGCCACTGGCTGTCGGCCATGTTCCGGGCGGCAGTAGTATCTGTACTACGGGCTGCAAGAGCCGGCAGCGGCACAAGGTCGGCAAGCAATATGAGGGCCGCCATGAAGAATGCGGCGGACCGGCGTTGAAGGTTTCTCATAATCATAAACTTTGTTTTTCGTGTATAATATCTGTGTCGGGCAAAGTTAATGATTATTTCTTATCGAAACGCACCGCGGCCATGCTTATTTGCCATAAAACAGGCATTCTTACGTCTTCCGCCCTTCACACAGCCGTCAATCCGGAAGGCAGGAACAGCATCCGCGTACCCATTGGCCTCACAGTCCTGACAGATACATCCTACTACATCTCCGTTATGTCGAAAAACTCCGCGTATCCTGCATCACGATAAGACGCCGAACAGTTCTTCGGGACACGGAGCGTGGCACCCGTGACGAGGGTGAAGGATTTCAGTTGCTCTGATTCCTCCTTTTCAAATTCGGGTGGCGTAGTGCTTGGGCAGTTTATCCTTTTAAGTGCAGGACACCCGATGAACGCACGGTGACAGATGTACATGAGTCCCTGTGGCATGGTGACGGTGGCAAGTCCGGCGCACTCCGCGAAGGCAGCGTCGCTGAGCCTATCGATCTGTTCGGGCAGTGTCACCTCGGTGAGCCTTGTATGAGCGAAAGCCCTCTCGCCTATATATATTATGGACGCCGGCAGATTGATGTCCTCAAGTGCCGACCCGAGGAAGGCTTTATCGTCAATCTTCTGTATTCCTTCTGGCAATGTCACGCTCTTTATGTCGCTGCCCCAGAACGCGCCGCGGTATATTCTGAGACATCCGGACGGCACTGTGATGCTCTGAAGTCCTTTTGACGGCACGGCATAAAGCACTCTTCTGCCGGCATCATACACGGCTCCGCCGTCCGTAACGAAGCGGCTGTTGCCTTTCTCCACGGTGAGCTTCGTGATACCACCACATGCAGCGAAGCATGTGCCGAGAGTCTCGAGCGACGCCGGAAGCCGCAGACTTGTGAGCGATGTGCAGCCGAGAAAGGCGTCGTTGCCTATATGGGTGACACCGGACGGAAGGTCTATCGACGTGAGCGAGGGACACTCGCGAAATGCAAGGTCGCCTATGTAAGATACGCCTGAACCCATCTTCACCGAACGGAGACTGGCGCAACAGTGGAAGAGGGCTTCGGGTATGCTGTCAATGCCTTCGGGAAGCTCGACAGAAGACAGCGCACAGCCGAAGAACGCCGCGCTACCTATCTTCTTCAGTCCCTTGCCAAGCTGGACAGAAGAAAGAGACTTGCAGGAGAAAAACGCGTTCTCACCTATCTCAACTACGGAGGAAGGTATGACGATGCTCTTCAGTCCGGAAGAACTGAAAGAGGCACCGCCGATATACTTCAGCCCGGAAGGAAGAGTAATGGAGGTGAGGTTATCGGCAGAGAGAAAGGCTCCGGTCTTTATCGAATCGACGCTCTCAGGAATGGAAACCGTCCTTGGGTCCTTGCGGTAAAAAAGGTCCTCGCCAAGCGACGTCACACGGTATGTGGTGCCTTCGTGGCTCACCGTGGCCGGTATGACATAATCATGGACCGGCGTGCCCGACGCGTCCTTGTCGTCGGCAACCGACACCTCAACCGTTCGGGGACTTGTCACTGTATAGGTAAACTGACCGCTTCTGAAACTTGTCTGCGCGTTCAGTGCGGTGCTGACAAGCGCAATCAACAACAGCATAAACTTTCTCATAAGTCTTATTATTAAGGAACTACATTTCCACACAGTTCATGTCATCTGCATGCGTGGAGCCAACATGACGTAAATATAGTCATTATATGATGACGTTGTTGCGCTGCTGGTGCGGTTTTAACACAATTAACAAAAAACGTATATACAGATAAAGGGAGACAGGCGCCGGAAACTGTATTCCAGAACGTCTGTCTCCCTTTGGAATTATGCCATCTTACGCAGGCGGAAAACCATGCGATCAGAACATAAACATGTTATTTTACAAGCACCTTGCGTACTGTTCCGTCTGACATCTTCTCTATGTTGATACCCTTAACGGCTGTGTTCAGTTTCTGGCCGTTGATGTTGTAGCGTGCTGTAACCTTTACATTTTCAGAAGCATCTACGTTTCCAACGCCTGTAGACTCATCGCAGTTGAACTTGATAACAATCTGCTCGTTGAGATCACCAGCGGCGTTCTTTACGATTCCGGCAGGAATGACAACTGTGTATTCATTGCCTTTCTCGGCCTTGAACGAACATGTGAATCCGTCGTAGTCAGAGCCCCAAAGCACGAGTGTGTAGTTGTTTTTGTCGCTCACTGTGGCGTTCCATCCATTGTCCGGCAAAATCTCAGAACCTCCGGCCAGTGGTCCGTCAAGAAGACTTGCGGAAGGTGTGGCGTTTACAACTGTGACAGGCTCGGCAAATTCAACCTCGAATGACATCGGCATCCAGCCCGGTTCTACCGTAGCTCCTTCGGCAGGAGTTGTGGAAACATGTGTGAATACACCGTTCTCTGTCTCTTCTATTGTGAAGTATGAAGCATAACCGGCGTCACGATAAGATGCAGTGCAGCCTTTAGGAACGTAGAGTGTAGCACCTGATACGCCGTAGAACTGGCTCTCGTATTCCTCATATATCTCCTCAAGTTCGGGCGCAGTAGCTCCAAGACAATTGAGAGTCTTCAGGGCTGTACAGCCGAGGAATGCACGGTTATACATGAATTTGAGACCGGAAGGAATGGTGACTGTGGTGAGTTTGTCGCATCCTGCAAAAGCGGCACTGTAGAGTTCCTCTGTGCGATCGGGCAGTGTAACCTCTGTGAGCTTTGTAGCCGCGAAAGCCTGTTCGCCTATCATAACGATTGATGACGGCAGATTGATGCTCTCAAGTGCAGACTCGCAGAAAGCGAAACCGTCCACTGCAAGGAATCCTTCGGGAAGTGTGACGCTCTTTATCTCGCTGCCAGAGAAGGCTCCGCCATAAATTCCGATACATGCGGCAGGCAGGGTGAGTTCGTAGAGGCCTTTGGTTGGTGCGGCGTAAAGCACTTTCTTGTCGGCACTGTAAACAACTCCTCCTTCTGCCACGAAGTTCTTGTTGCCTTCCTCAACGGTGAGAGATGTGATGCCACTGTTGGCCGCAAAGTTCACGCCCACGTCCTCAAGCGATGCCGGAAGCTGCAGAGTTGTGAGTGAGGTGCAGCCGAGGAACGCGTCTTCACCTATGTATGTAACGCTTGAAGGAATGTCTATTGACGGAAGAGATGCGCACTCGCGGAACGCACGGTCGCCGATATAATCGACATCAGCCGCCATCTTCACCGAAGTAAGATTGGCACATCCGTAGAACAGCGCAGTCGGAATGCTCTTAATACCTTCAGGAAGTTCGATTGTGGTAAACGGACATTTGTAGAACGCCGAAGAACCGATGGTCTTCAGACCACTACCCAACTCCACTGAAGCGAGTGAGTTGCAGGTGAAGAAAGCGCTGGAACCAATCTCCTCAACTGAAGCGGGAATTGCTATGCTTGTCAGTCCAGAAGAGTTGAAAGCATAGTCGCCGATATACTTCAGGTTGGAAGGAAGTGTTATGGAAGTAAGATTTGTTGTAGACTTGAAAGCCGCGCTTTTGATAGATTCAATGCTTTCCGGAAGAGTGATCGACTTGAGGTCGCTCCAATAGAAAGCGTCTTCGCCAATGGCTGTGACATTATATGTGACGCCCTCGTTCTCAACAGTTTCGGGTACCACATAATCATAAACAGGTGCGTCCGACTCATCCTTGCTGTCGGCACCGGACACTTCAACTGTTTGAGCACCTGTCACCGTGTAGGTGAGCAAACCGTTTTTAAAACTTGTCTGTGCATTCAGTGAGGCACTGATAAACACAAGTGACGAAAGTAGAAGTTTTCTCATACGTTTAAATTTTTAAAAGAAACAATGCCCGCCCCACGTTCTAGCAACCTGCATAACCGAAGCGGGAGAAATGCAAAGATAGGCAAAATATGCAAATATTGTATTCACAATGGCGCGATTTTAACGAAAATAATGTGAAAATGCAACAATTTTCCTATCATATAAGCGCAAGGAAGCACAGCATGAAAAAGCACACAAGACAGCAAAGAAAAGATAAACTGATCACACCTTCTGCAAACGCAAGACCAGAACCTCCATACAACATGGCAGAAAGGCATATATTTGTTTTCATAAAAAATAATAATAAAACGGCTGATTTGTAGTTCATTCAACATTATTTAATTATCTTTGTCCGATTTTATTTTATTAGATGTTATATTAGATGAACGTAATTACGAAAACAGTATCATTGCCTGATGGAAGAACCATCAGCATTGAGACCGGGAAAGTGGCAAAGCAAACCGACGGATCATGTGTGCTCCGCATGGGTAACACAGTGCTCCTCGCCACTGTTTGTGCCGCAAAAGATGCAGTTCCCGGAACAGACTTCATGCCTCTTCAAGTAGATTACAGAGAGCAGTATGCCGCCGCCGGACGTTTCCCGGGCGGATTCACCAAGCGCGAAGGCAAGGCCGGCGACAACGAGATTCTCACATCACGTCTTGTTGACCGCGTGCTGCGTCCGCTTTTCCCTTCCAACTACCATGCAGAGGTTTATGTGAACGTCATGCTTCTCAGCGCCGACGGCGTTGATCAGCCCGACGCTCTGGCAGGATTTGCAGCATCAGCCGCTCTGGCTTGTTCAGATATTCCTTTTGAATGTCCAATCTCTGAAGTGCGTGTAGCACGTGTTGACGGACAGTATGTTATCAATCCTACATTCGAGCAGATGAAGAGTGCCGACATGGACATCATGGTTGGTGCTTCAGCCGAAAACATCATGATGGTGGAAGGCGAGATGAAGGAAGTGTCGGAACAGGACATGATCGGTGCGCTCAAAGCTGCCATGGACGCCATCAAGCCGATGTGCGAACTGCAGGTGGAACTGTCGAAGGAACTCGGCACCGACGTGAAGCGCGAATACTGCCACGAGGTAAACGACGACGAGTTGCGTGAGGAAGTACGCCGCCAGACATACGACAAATGCTACGCTATTGCCGAAGCAGGCGACCACGACAAGAAGAAACGCGAGGAGGCTTTCTCGCAGATCATCGAGGAATTCACCACTGCATACGACGCCGCACACACAGAACTCACACCTGAAGAACTCGAAGAGAAGCACGGCATGATAAGCCGTTACTACGACGACGTGATGCGCGACTCTATGCGCCGTTGCATCCTCGACGAAGGCAAACGTCTCGACGGACGTAAGACTGACGAGATCCGTCCGATATGGTGCGAGGTTTCACCACTGCCAATGCCTCACGGAAGCTCAATCTTCACACGTGGAGAGACACAGAGCCTCACAACATGTACACTGGGAACAAAACTTGACGAGAAACTCGTTGACGATGTACTCGACCACGGCTACCAGCGCTTCCTGCTGCACTACAACTTCCCGCCGTTCTGTACTGGCGAGGCAAAGGCACAGCGCGGAGTAGGACGTCGTGAGATAGGTCACGGCCATCTGGCATGGCGCGGACTTAAGGGTCAGATTCCCGAGGACTTCCCTTACACAGTGCGCCTCGTTTCGCAGATACTCGAGAGCAACGGTTCTTCATCTATGGCTACCGTATGCGCAGGTACTCTTGCACTGATGGATGCCGGTGTTCCAATGAAAAAACCGGTGAGCGGAATTGCAATGGGACTTATCAAAAACCCGGGTGAAGACAAGTATGCCGTACTGAGCGATATCCTCGGCGATGAGGACCACCTCGGCGATATGGACTTCAAGACAACCGGAACAAAGGACGGTCTGACTGCAACACAGATGGATATCAAGTGCGACGGACTGAGCTTCGAGATTCTGGAGAAGGCTCTCATGCAGGCAAAGGCCGGCCGCGAATACATCCTTAACAAACTCACTGAGACAATAGCAGAACCGAGAGCAGAACTGAAACCGCAGGTTCCGCGTATCGTACAGATAGAGATACCGAAGGAATTCATCGGCGCTGTGATAGGCCCGGGCGGTAAGATCATCCAGCAGATACAGGAAGATACCGGTGCCATCATAACAATAGATGAAGTGGACGGTGTAGGCAAAGTACAGGTGAGCGCTGCAAACAAAGACTGCATCGACGCTGCAATGAGCAAGATAAAGGCTATTGTTGCAATACCTGAAGTAGGTGAAATCTACGACGGTACAGTACGTTCGATAATGCCTTACGGATGCTTCGTTGAGATAATGCCGGGCAAGGACGGACTGCTCCACATATCTGAAATAGACTGGAAACGCCTCGAAACAGTTGAAGACGCCGGAATAAAGGAGGGCGACAAGATAAAGGTGAAACTGATGGAAATCGACCCGAAGACCGGTAAGTACAAACTCTCTCACCGCGTACTCATTCCGAAACCGGAAGGATATGCTGAGCATGAGCGTCGTCCGAGACCTGAGCGTGGCGAGCGTCGTCCAAGACCGGGACGCGAGAACGGCGAACGCAGAGGACAGCGCCGCTTCGAACACAAGCCGACAGAAGGAAACGACAAACACGAACCGAAACCGTTTAATGACAGTCTTGATCACAACAGTGACATAGACTGAAAAAACATATGACTAAAAAATCCCTGCACAGGCACGTACCTGTGCGGGGATTTTCATTCACAAAAACAGATCCGAAAAAGAACAATCCTTTTATTTTTACCATAAAATTAAAACCCGGACTTATTACATGAAAAAAAACTTTATCGCACTTATGGCTATTGCCATGTGCCTTACGGTGTGCAACAGGATCGGAGCACAGACAAAAGAACCTGTTGATTATGTGAACCCTTACATCGGAAACATCAGTCATCTGCTCGTACCTACATTCGCCACGGTACAACTTCCGAACAGTATGCTGAGAGTCTATCCGGCAAGAGCCGACTACACATCAGAACACGTGAACGGACTGCCGGTAATTGTGACAAACCATCGCGAGCGTTCGGCATTCAGCATCAGCCCGAGCCAAAGAGAGACACTGCATCCGGTGGTATCGGTGAACTACGACAATGAGCGCATAACACCGTATTCGTTCGACATCGAACTCGACGACAACACAATGAGAGCACGCTATGCCGTGGATAGACAGAGTGCCGTATACGAGCTGAACTTCTACAAGAAAGACAAACCGGTGTATGTCATTGTCAACTCAGCCAACGGCATGATAAAAATAGGAAAGAACTACGTGAGCGGATATCAGCAGCTCAACGACAGAACAAAAGTATACATATATTTAGAAACAGAAACAACACCTACATCCACAGGAATACTCGCAGCCGACGGATTTGACGGCAGAACATCTATGGCACAGGGCGAGAACGCCTGCGCGGTGTTAAGATATAAAGATGGAACACAGAAGGTAAGACTGCGCTACGGCGTATCTTTCATCAGCGAAGACCAGGCCCGCAAGAACCTGATGCGCGAACAGGACAGCTACGATGTGGACAAGGTCGCTGCAAGAGGACGCAAGATATGGAACGACGCATTGTCTAAGATCAAAGTCACAGGAGGAAGCGAAGACCAGAAAACAGTACTTTACACGTCATATTACCGCACATTCGAACGTCCGGTATGCCTAAGCGAGGACGGCCGTTACTTCAGCGCATACGACGGTCAGGTGCATGAGGACGGCGGAATACCGTTCTACACAGATGACTGGATCTGGGATACATACCGCGCCGCACATCCGTTGCGCACACTCATTGAGCCGAAAAAGCAGAGCCATATAATAGAGTCTTACCTGCGTATGGCCGAACAGATGGGCACAGAATGGATGCCTACTTTCCCGGAAATAACAGGTGACTCAAGACGAATGAACTCCAACCACGGTGTGGCAATGGTAGCCGACGCACTCTTTAAAGGAGTGAAGGTAGATGCAAACCGTGCATTCGAATACTGCAGAAAAGGTATTGAGGAAAAGACCCTCGCTCCATGGTCGGGCAACAAGGCCGGATGGATAGACGATTTTTACAAACAGAACGGATATATCCCGGCACTGCGTGAAGGCGAAAAGGAGACAGACCCGAATGTATCAGGATTTGAAAAGAGACAGCCGGTGGCCGTTACACTTGGTACAGCATACGACATGTGGTGTCTGTCACGCATAGCCGAATTCATGGGTGACACCGAAAAGGCAAACCACTACGCACAACTCGGACGCAACTACCGCACCATATTCAACAGCAAGACAAGTTTCTTCCATCCGAAAGACAAGGACGGAAACTTCCTGGAGCCGTTCGACTACCGTTTCTCAGGCGGTCTGGGAGCACGCGACGCATACGACGAGAACAACGGATGGACCTACCGCTGGGATGTACAGCACAACATGGCGGATCTCATAAACCTCATGGGTGGACGCGACAACTTTGCAAGAAACCTCGACCAGACATTCGCAGAACCGATGGGAAGAGGCAAACGTGAGTTCTACGAGCAACTGCCCGACCAGACTGGAAACATCGGACAGTTCACCATGGCAAACGAACCGTCACTGCACATTCCTTATTTATATAACTACGCAGGACAGCCGTGGAAAACCCAGAAACGTGTAAGACAAGTGCTCAAGACATGGTTCCGCAACGACGTCATGGGTATTCCCGGCGACGAGGACGGCGGCGGTCTGACTTCATTTGTTGTTTTCTCTTCGATAGGATTCTATCCTGTTACACCCGGATTCCCGTCATACAACATCGGAAGTCCGCTGTTCAACAACGTGAAGGTGACACTGCCTAACGGCAAGATATTCGAAATAGAAGCCAAGAACTGTTCGGACGAGAACAAATACATACAGAGTGCTACTCTCAACGGCAAGACATGGAACAAGCCATGGTTCAGCCATGACGATATAAAGAACGGCGGTAAGCTCGTCCTGGTCATGGGACGTCATCCGAACAAAGCATGGGGCGCTGACAAGAAAGCCGCTCCCCCATCGGCCGACATAGAGAAATAAAGAATACTGAAAAGAATCCCGTAGCAGATGAATCACCCGCTGATACTTGACAAAACACAAATTTTGAACATACAACATTCATCGTACGGGACATTCATAAGCATTTTCATGCTGCTGCAAAGCAAGCAATACGCATGAATCACTCTTAATATCCGGCAGCCGGAAACGGACACCCAACCCGAAGAAAAACATAACATCCCGTCTTCGGCTGCCGGATATCCACTGAATGAAAATTCAGTTGCATAACCTAACTTATTACTTGTTTATTTTCAAAAAACAAAAACATGAAGAAATCTACAACATTAATCGGAATGCTGTTGGCAGTGTCTGCCGTACAGGCACAGACAAACCTGCCCAACAGTGCTACAAGACAAGAATGGGGAGCGCACAATTCCAATGCCGTCGCCATTGATGTGAACAACGACGGAATGCGCGACCTTGTGGTTGCCGGAATAGGTACATACACAACAAACAACGCCGGCGGACAAAGCTGGGAAAAAACAAGAATGACGCACGTACTGACCATCGATCCGGAGAAAAGATACAGATGGTTCGTAGTAGGAAACACTTACAACGATCTGTCATATTTCAACGACGGCATAAGCATCAACGTGGCAGACAGGCCTTCCATCTCCGCGTGCGACATGAATCAGGACGGAATAATGGATATAGTGGCTTTCGAGACATCCGGAAGAGCCTATAACGAAGAGCCATACATCGACAACATCAGCCGCGAAGGAATATTCCTCGGCAACGGCGACGGCACTTTTGTACAGTTCGAGCCACAATTCGTCAACTCTGAAGGCAACCCTGTGGAGTTCGACATGCGCATGATTCTTTCTGGAGATGTGGCCGATTTCAATAACGACGGTCTGCCCGACATCGTCGGCATAGGCTATCAGACAAACAAGAGCAATGATCCGACAACATACACAGACGCCAATGTCATACTGCTGAACAGAGGCGGAGGAGTATTCGAAGTATCCTATTTCCTCACAGATCCTTATGTACTTGAATACGGACAGGACGGCAAGAAGTATCACTTCGAATGCGGACAGGTTCTTGCTTACGACTTCAACAACGACGGATATGTGGATTTCTTCGTCAACTCAAACTCCAACGACCGTGACGAACTTGGAACAACCGACGGCGACAACACTCATTTCACTGATCTGTTCCTCAACGATCCGGAGCATCCGGGACAGTTCCGCAGACAGTATGTGACCGACGGCGACATCCCGGCTATGTCCGAAGGAGCCATCGCTGTGGCCGACTTCAACAACGACGGAACACCTGACATATTCCTCTCCGGATGGAGCGGCAACGGACGCGGAAAATATGTTTACGGTGTATACACCGCCACAATAGCCGACAACGGAACTGTAAGCTACACATCAAAGGGCACATCAGGTCTGTCAGAAATGCGCGGACAGAACAGCACCAACCGCCAGTACGGCGTAATGGACTGGGACGGCGACGGCAACTTCGACATATTCAACCTTGGCTGGTCAACACGACTCAGCACACAGACATGCTTCATCGGCATAGGCGACGGCAACGCTTCGTTCAAAGAAAACTTCCGTCTTGGTGGCGGTTCTGAAGGATGCGTGGTATTCGTTGACTACAATGGTGACGGTGTGAACGACTACGTGACACTCTCACAGACATCTGACGGTTCGTTCTATCCCGGCATCGACGGTCTGACAAACATCTTCTCTACCACCAGAAACACAAATACAACCGTCATAACACCTCAGAAACCCGAGAACCTGAAAGCTGAGACAGTGGACGGAAAACTCGTTCTGACATGGGATATGCCCGAAGGTGCCAAAGGCAACGAGACTTTCGAATATTATGTCATGAACGCAGAAGGAAAGGTGATAGCCGGTGGAAACTCGTTCATAGGAGGCGAAAAAGACGGTCTGCGCAAGGTAAACCAGCCGGGAAACGCATACAATGCCCGCAAGCTGACACTGAATGTTCCGGACGGAAGCTATACTGTAGGCGTGCAGACTGTGAATGCCTCATACAACGGTTCTGCATTCAGCACTGTCAGTGTAGAGGTGACAGGCAGCACAGCAAGTGTACCGGAAGAAATGGTCAAGCCTGAAGTTCCGGAGAAGAGCACCGATACATACAGCAATCCGGTGATCAACGTCAGCGTGCCCGACCCGACTGTGATACGTGCCGAAGACGGCAACTACTATCTTTATGGTACAGAAGACACACGCAACACACCGATATACAAATCGAAGAATCTTGTTGACTGGGATTTCATCGGAACTGCATTCACAGAGTCCACACGTCCTTCTATGGTACCTAACGGCGGTCTTTGGGCACCCGACATCAACAAGATAGGCGACAAATATGTACTCTACTTCTCCAAATCCGAATGGGGCGGCGAGTGGACATGCGGCATAGGATGCGCCGTGGCCGACAGTCCGGAAGGTCCGTTCCTCAACGCCAAGAAACTGTTCCTGAGCAACGAGATAGGCGTTCAGAACAGTATTGACCCGTTCTATATTGAAGACAACGGTCGCAAATACCTCTTCTGGGGCTCGTTCCGCGGCATATATGCCATAGAGCTTTCCGACGATGGACTGTCCGTTAAGGAAGGAGCTGAGAAAGTGCAGATAGCAGGTACACTCACAGAAGGCACTTACATCATCAAGCGTGACGGCTATTACTATCTCTTCGGATCGGCTGGTTCCTGCTGCGAGGGAGGCAACAGTACATACCATGTAATGGTGGCACGCTCTGAGAATCTGATGGGTCCGTATGTCAACAAAGTAGGCGAACGCGCACTCGACAATCAGTTCTCCAATCTGCTCTACCGCAGTCCTGACGTTGTAGGTCCGGGCCATAACTCCGAACTCGTACTCGACGATGCAGGCCAGTACTGGATGCTGTATCACGGCTACGATGCAAAAGACACAGGTTCTGGCCGAAAAGTATTCCTCGACAAGGTGACATGGGACAAGGACGGATGGCCTGTAATAGAAAACCTGCGTCCTTCTGTCACTGCAGAACGTCCTATAATAAAGACATCCACTGACATCAAGGATACAGAGAGTGCTGCCGGAAACAAGAACATGACCGTGAACCCGCGCAGAGTACACGACAAGTTCACCATCACAACAAACGACAGCGGAAAATTCAAATGGCAGCTCGTGACTGTTCATGGTGAGAAGATGAAATCAGGAAAGGGTGAAGGCAGCGTCGAGGTTGACGTATTCGATGTTCCTGACGGACTCTACATCGTGAACGTACGCAGCAAGTCTGGATCGTCCAGCGAGAAGATCATCAAATACTAAGGCCATAGCCCGCGCAAGCGGAAATCATTCAATATGGGGACGCGCCGTAATGGTGCGTCCCTTTTTTGTGGCATATCACGCTTCTGCACAATACTGCACCGGAAACACATTTCTTCCCAGTACGCCGTATGTCTTCACATTGCGCCAGGACTCTTCAGACATGCCATGAACATGGTTTTATTCATGAAGTATCACAGAACGAAGAAAAGTTCCGGACAACGCGGAGCGGTATAAACCGTAAAGCGTATCTCTTCACGTATCAATAAATTCACGCTGCCACTAACGGTCTGTCATCAACTCCGGTGAGGCACATGCTTCCCGTGCGTCGCCTCACACACAATATCGGCTCTTTTCAAGAAAACCCGGGCGACGGACTTACAGATTTTCTTGACTTTTTTTGACAAAATAAAATCGCAAAAGAGATGTAAAGAATTGTTAAATACGACATCCCGAAGGCCAGTTCGGGCTTTACAGCCATGACGTATATACCGTAACGCAATCCCGTATAATCCGTCTTTCACTCCGATTAAGCCCGTTTCAGCCTACGGTTACGTCTGTTTCAGGGTGTGATATTAAGCATATCAGCCCCTGATATGTACTTAATCGCATGCTGAAATGGTGCTTATTGCAGGACGGAAAAGTATCTATTAAAGATAAATTGTTGATATTCAACATTTTAAGTATAGCTCTTATTTTTCACGAATTTGCGTCCGAAGGAGAGTCTGTCCGCAAATACTCGCTTATTTTTTGGGGTAGAACAGAAAACTCCGACGGAAAAACCGCAGGACACTGAAAATTCGTAACTGCCCCCGATGGCTTCATTTTCAGCCGCAAGCAACAACACCTGTACGCGCCTGATGCCGGTGCTTTATTGACAACAATCACCGTTGATTTCCTGCAAAGCCAGTGTTTGCCCTGTTATTTGATAGAATAAAAACAAAAAAACATGCATCCTGCGACACATCTGTTGAATTTTATTGTACCTTTGTGGATATGTTACAGGCAGGTCTATCCTGCATCTGCAAACGCTTATTCAGCCCCTGCCTTTACACAAAAACCTAAAAATCCTGTCATAAGAAAAAACAATCAAACCATTCTACCTGATATGAAAAAACAAATATTACTGACAATGTGCCTGTCGGTAGCCACTATGTTGAGCACGACGGCCCAGACTCTGAAACTGAAGGAAGCCCGATTCCATAAAGGCGACAATATGGAATGGAAAAACAGTTCGTTCGACGACAGCGGCTGGCAGTCGATGTCCATACTCAAACCATGGAACGAACAGGGCACACAGAATCCCAACAACTATGCATGGTACCGCATACGCTTCACCATGCCGCAGTCTATGCTCGACGACTCCGACGTCAAGGAGACCGTGCTGTTCAACATGGGCAAGATAGACGATGCCGACGAGACATACCTCAACGGAGTGCTTATCGGCAAGACCGGACAGACTCCTGCCGACAAGGGCGGATACTCTTCGGCATGGGAAAGCGTACGTACATACTCCGTATCCGCCAAGAACAAAGCCATAAAATGGGGCGGAGAGAATGTGCTTGCCGTAAGAGTGTATAACGGCAACGATCCCGGTGGCATGTTCGGAAACGGTGTCAGCATCAGCGTGCCCAACCGCATAGACGGCATGAAGACTGTTTTCGCACAGAAATCGCTCGGCGACAATCCGGTATGCACCGCCACACTTAAAAACACAAACCGCTCTACCGCCAAAATCATTCTCGACATCGACGTCACCGATACCGAAAACGGAGAGAGCCTGCAGCACATAAACAAGAAACTGTCTGTCAAGGGCAACGGCACAAAATCGTTCGACCTGGCATACAGCAAAGGCAAATGCGTACAGATAAAAGTGACATGCACCGACGCAGTGACCGGCAAGAAGAACGTAACCACGTACATTCCGAAATACATTCTCACACCGGCCGCTCCGGCCACACCGCGCTACAACGGCCCGCTGGTTTATGGTGTGCGTCCCGGTTCACCCGTCATCTTCCGCATACCGATGTCAGGCGAGCGCCCGATGAAGTTCTCCGTCACACATCTCCCGGAAGGTCTGACGCTCGATGCTGCAAATGGTGTCATAAGCGGAAGCATCAAAGACCGCGGCGACTACGAGATGACCATCATCGGCGAGAACGCCAAAGGCAAGACCGAACAGAAATTCACAATAAAGGTGGGCGACAAGATTGCGCTCACACCGCCTATGGGTTGGAACAGCTGGAACTGCTGGGGCCTCAGCGTATCGCAGGAGAAAGTGATGTCGTCGGCACGTGCCCTCATCGAAAAAGGACTGGCCGACTACGGCTACAGCTACATCAATGTTGACGACGCATGGGAAGCTCCCGAGCGCAACGCAGACGGTACCATCGCCGTGAACGACAAGTTCCCCGACATGAAAGGTCTGGGCGACTGGCTCCACTCCAACGGTCTGAAATTCGGAATCTACTCTTCACCGGGCGACCGCACCTGTGGCAACTATCTCGGTTCGCTCGGTCATGAGGAACAGGACGCCAAGACATACAACAGTTGGGGCGTGGACTATCTGAAATATGACTGGTGCGGCTATTCGCGCGAGTTCGAAAAATCAAGCGACCGCAGCGTGGCTGCTTACGTAAGACCATATCTTCACATGCAGAAATATCTGCGCGAACAGCCGCGCGACATCTTCTACAGCCTCTGCCAGTACGGTATGGCCGACGTGTGGAAGTGGGGACACGCCGTTGACGCCAACTCATGGCGCACCACAGGCGACATCACCGACACTTGGGAATCACTCTATGACATAGGATTCGTGAGACAAGCCGAACTCTATCCTTACGCCGAACCCGGCTGCTGGAACGATCCCGACATGCTCATCGTAGGCATGGTGGGCTGGAGTGCCAACCTGCGTGAGACACGCCTCACCACCGAAGAGCAGTACAGCCACATCTCCCTGTGGTCGCTCCTTGCCTCAAACATGCTCATAGGCTGCGACATATCACGCATCGATGACTTCACTTTCGGACTGCTCTGCAACAACGAAGTGAACGCCGTCAACCAGGATATCCTCGGCCGTCAGGCCAAGCGCGAGATCGTAGATGGCGACATACAGATATGGAAACGTCCGCTGGCAGACGGCAGCTATGCTGTAGGTATATTCAACGTAGGCAGCGAAAATGCTACCGTTGACTTCGCATCCTACTTCGACAAACTCGGTATCAGCCGTCTGAGCTACGCCCGCGACCTGTGGCGTCAGAAGGACATCAGCACCACAGACACACGCTACTTCATCCCGACACACGGCGTGAAGTTCATCAAAATAAGATATTGAGCCACAGCGCCCGATACCGATAAAACTGCAAAGGGCAGGCCCGCGGGCCTGCCCTTTGTCCGTATAAGCAAAAAATATCTGTGGAAGCGCCTTATATACGAAAAAATTTGTTAAGTTTGCAGACAGAAAATGAAAACAACACACAGTATATGAAGATAAACAATCGCTACAGCCACATCACTTTTGCTGCAATCGTCGCCATGCTCATGGCCGTATCGTCATGCAACGAAAGAAAATTCCAGATAACAGGAAACATCACCGATGCCAAGGACTCCATACTCTATCTTGAGCACATGAGCCTCAACGGTCCTGTCACATCCGACTCGGTGAAACTGGCCGAGGACGGTTCGTTCTCATTCAGCGGAAAAGACATTGGTACACCGGAGTTCTACCGTCTGCGCATCGCTGGACAGATAATCAACATCGCAGTCGACTCCACCGAGACCATAGAAGTGAAGGCTGCCTATCCTTCGATGGCATCCGCATATGACGTAAAGGGTTCTTACGACTGCTCCAAGATAAAGGAGCTCACGCTCATGCAGATGCAACTCCAGCGCAACATCAACGACATTGTGGCCGATCCGGCGCTCAACGTACAGGCCGTAAGCGACAGCATAAACAAGATTGTGACCGTATATAAGGACAAAGTGAAGAACGAATACATCTTCAAGGAGCCGATGAAGGCATATGCTTACTTCGCACTTTTCCAGACAATCAACATGGGCTACCAGACAATGCTTATCTTCAACCCGCGCAGCAGCGAGGACGACGTGAAGGTGTTCGCCGCCGTAGCCACAAGCTGGGACACTTTCTATCCTGAAGCCGAACGCGGAGCCAATCTCCACAACATAGCCATCGAGGGCATGAAGAACGTGCGCATAGTAAAGAGCGAGCAGGCCAAGACCATCGATCCAAAGGTCATCGACACATCAGGCATCATCGATATAGTGCTCAAGGACAACCAGGGCAACGTGCGTCGTCTGTCCGATCTCAAGGGAAAAGTGGTGTTGCTCGACTTCCATCTCTTCTCAGGCGACGGCTCTGCGGACCGCATCATGATGCTGCGCGACATATACAACAAGTATCACAGCCGCGGACTTGAGATATACCAGGTGTCAGTCGACACCGACGAACACTTCTGGAAGACCAAGACTGCAGCCCTGCCGTGGATCAGCGTACGTGTTGGCGACCGCGACGCCAAGGTGCTCAACACCTACAACGTACAGGCAGTGCCCACATTCTTCCTTCTCAACAAGAACGTGAACGTAGTGAAACGCGACGCTCAGATAAAGGACATCAACGCCGAGATAGAGGCTCTTCTCTGATAAGGCACACAGCGGCAGCATGCCGACATATACAAACAGCAGGGGGCTGAGACCATCGGTGTCTCAGCCCCCTGCCGCGTTATGCTCCTTCAGGGACGCCGGTTGCAACTCCGTCAGAAGCTGCGCAGCCACGCTCTAAGGTCGAGCATCATCTCCACATGATATTTGAAGCTGCTCTGCAATCCGTAGCCGTGACCGCCCGAAGGATACACATAGAGTGCTGCCGGCACGTCATAGCGGAACAGTTCGCTGTAATAGTTCACACCGTTGGACGGCTGCACCACATCATCGTCGTCGCTCAATATGATACATGCACGTGGAGTTGTACGCGTCACATGCATATCGCTGCAGTACATACGCTCCGTCTTTTTCTTCACATCAGTGCCCAGCAGATTGTCGCGCGAGCCTTGATGGGCGTAGCCCTGCATCATTGTTATGACCGGATAGAACAATATCTGGAAGTCGGGCAAAGCGTCGCCGGTGGAGTGTGTGGCTATGGTCGAGGCAAGATGTCCTCCGGCCGAGAATCCCATTATGCCTACGTCTGTCGGGTCTATCTTCCATTGGGCGGCGTTGCGGCGCACCATCTTCATAGCCTCCTCGGCATCGCTGACCGGTACATCGGGATTGCCGTGCGGCATACGGTATTTCAGCACGATGGCCGCTATGCCCATATCGTTGAAGAAAGGTCCCCAGTCGTAGCCTTCATGTCCGAGCGCCAGATGCTCGTATCCGCCTCCGGGACATATCACCACCGCACGGCCTGTGGCCGTCTTCGCATCGGGCAGAAACACTCTCACACGTGCCGTGTCGGCCTTATCCTCGCTTTCCACACGCACCTTGCCCTGCCACAAGTCCATGTCAAACACTCTCTGGGCCGGCGCGGCAAGCCATGCGGCCGACAATGCCAGCGCCAATGCCATAAATCTCAATCTCATACTGTCTTGATAAATATTAAAACCTTTTACTTGCAAAGATAACTTTTTTTTCATAATATTGCAGAACAATAGGGCGACTAAAGGCCGTCCGAAACAAAAAACAACATTAAAACCTAACAGTTCATCATCATGCAGATAACGGATAAATTCGTTTTCTGTCCGATATGCGGCAGCAGCCACTTCAAGACAGAAAGCGAGAAAAGCAAGAAATGCGACAACTGCGGATTCGAATATTTTGTAAATCCGGCTTCTTCCAACGTAGCTTTCATTCTCGACGACAACGGCCGACTGCTCGTTGAGCGCCGCCTCAGAGAGCCAGCCAAGGGCACACTTGATCTGCCAGGAGGATTCGCCGATGCCGAAGAGACCGCCGAAGAGGGCGTGATACGCGAAGTGAAGGAGGAGACGGGCCTCGACATCAGCAAGGCGCAATATCTGTTCAGTCTGCCCAACACCTACCGTTACAGCGGCATCGACATACCTACGCTCGACCTATTCTTCCTCTGCAAGGCCGAGGACACCACCATGCTCCGTGCCGGCGACGACGCCGCCGAATGTTTCTGGTGCGACATTGACGACATACACACCGAACTGTTCGGACTGAGTTCCATCCGCCACGGACTGTCATTGTTCATCGACATGCTGAAGAACGGGCAGCTGCCATAACCTGCGCGCCGCCCGCCACACAATCCGAAAAACCTATAAAAACCATACACTATGACCAAAAACTTACTACGCATTATGGCGGTTGTCATGACAGCAATGGCATCTGCCGGCACGGCAACGGCCGACAACTGGATAACTCCGCTGGCCGACAACATCTACGTGAGCGACATGTCCATACCGGGAACACACGACTCGGCAACCGGCGAGGGATTTGAAGGAATACTCGGAGGCCTGGGAAAGAGCATGGCACAGACACAGGACCTCACCATCAGTCAGCAGTGGGACTGCGGCATACGTGCATTCGACCTGCGCCCGACAGTGGAAAACAGCAGCGACGGAACCTATCTGCACATATACCACGGCATCATAAAGACTGCCATGACCTTCGACAAAGCCCTGCTCACCCTGCGCGACAAATTGAAAGAGAACCCCGGTGAGTTCGCCATAGTGATAATGCGCCACGAGAGCGACGCCAACAGCAACATACAGGACCAGTGGCCGGCGCTCATGGACAAGTATCTCCACTCGGAAGCTCTGGCCGGATATCTCATCGACTTCCGCCCGGGTCTCACCATCGGCGACATGAGAGGAAAGATTCTTGTGATGAGCCGCGACACCTACGACAACGGTCCTCACGGAGCATACATCACTTCGTGGAGCCACAGCAACGAATACAAGGACCAGACCAAAGCCGTCATAAGCGGTCCTGACGGCAGCAGCGAGCGCGCCCTCGTGCAGGACTTCTACGACTGCACCGCCAGCGACGGCATTGACAAGAAGATAAACTCAATGCTCTACATGCTCAACATAAGAATGGCGGCCACATCCACACGCTGGTGCATCAACCACGCCTCGGGCTATACAAAGAACGCCAGCTCCGACGGCTATCGCGACAATGCGGTCAAGACAAGCGAGGCACTGCTCAGCGTTCTCAACTCGTCCGACACCGAACCTGGTGCCACAGGCATCATCATGATGGACTATGCCGGAACAGACAAGTCGGGATCATACAACGTGAAAGGACTCGAACTGACGAATGCCATAATAGCACAGAACTCGCGATACACCCACCTTACCACCAGCATCACCGACAATACTACGGCCGACTCCAAGGTGAGCGTGAACCATAAGACCATAAGCTCGGAAACACCGATGACCGTCTATCAGACAGACGGAACGGTGGTGGCACACAACGTGACTAGCGCAGACATGCCGGCCGAAGGCATATTCATCGTGAAAAACGCCGGAGAGAGCATGAAGGTAATGGTGAGATGAGACTTGCCACGGCAGACCAAATGTTAAATTTTAACTTAAACGGCAGGCAGATTTTTTCTCCACCGCGACAGACGAAAGAGAATTCTGAGAGACCAGAAACATAACGTTGAAGGCGGAAAAGACGGCAACAAGGCCGGCACTTTTCCGCCTTCAGTGCGTCATAAAGCCCATTTCGTTCCTCGATAAAAGCCATATCGAAGCATCATCCGTGCTATATCAGCATGCGAAACGGGCTAAACTGAACTGTGAAACAGACTTTTTCAGAACACAAGAAAAAGCATACCGGGCAAACAGTTCAGCTATGCCATTGATTGTCAGCATATTATATAAACTCTTTATTTCTGAGTTATTCGCGAGCAAGTCAATCTCCGTTCGCGTACAGACGATTCTCACGAGGTTATTTTTAACACTCGTCACTTTATTAATTCATCATTCTCGCATATCCATTCACCCTACCACTCCACCCCGTAGCCAGCGTCCACACACCACTACCAACACCTCGCCGCACCGCCCTCCTAACGGTAGCACAATGTGTATCACATCTCCTTCAAGCCTCCCTACCACCAGCCCATGCAACCATAAAAACCGACATAAACAACACGGAAGCATCATTTTTTTCGAAAAATATTTGGTAGTTTGCGTCAAACTGTGTAACTTTGCAGCCGAAATCCTTACAAACAGGTTTTCTCGGGCTTATAGCTCAGTTGGTTAGAGCAACAGACTCATAATCTGGAGGTCCCTGGTTCAAGCCCAGGTTGGCCCACAAACGACAAATCCGCGAAGATATTTTTCTTTGCGGATTTGTCGTTTTTATCAATTTATTGCATATCTTTGCCGTCGATGAATACGGCACGAAGCTATCTTGTCATACTGTTTATGCTGTGCCTTACGGCATGCCCTACAAAGGCAGCCAACAAGGACGACGCGCTGCTCATGAAGCGCGTGTTTGCCTATGCTTCGGCCATGGACACCATAAAGTTCTCTCCTTCGGAACTATACTCCTACATGAAGTTCGACATAAGGACACGCCGACGCAACGCAATACTGATGGCTGTGCCCTCAATGTACGCCGTGGCGCACGGCGGCAAACGAGAATATGTGGGCGAAAGCTATGCCAAAATGGTGTTCAGAAGCATGAACGACATGGACGTGACCAATATACTCTCACGCTCTACCATACCGAGAAGCAAGAAGATAATGCCCACGATGCTCAAATATCTCATACCCGACATCTACGGCGAACTGCTTATCGACAAAAACATCCTATCGCCCTTCTACCGCCGCAACAGGCGTTACTACCGCTACCGCGTGACACGCCACAACGACGGAACGGCACACATATCGTTCAGTCCGAAGCTTGACAACACGCGTCTGGTGAAAGGAACAGCCACTGTAGACGTGGCCGCAGGACGAATCATAACCATGTATGTCGAAGGCGAATACGACATGGTGAAGTTCAGCATGGACATAAAGATGGGCGAACGCGGCGTGCGGACGCTAATACCAGAAAGGTGCGGACTGACAGCACGGTTCAAGTTCATGGGCAACGACATATCGATGGACTACACGTCTATGCACGGACTGCCGCGACTCATCACCGACTCCGTGACCAACAAGAGCGACACTGCACTGCTCAACCGCATAAGACCGGAGGAACTTTCGCCCCACGAGCTGCGCGTATTTCACGAGCAGGACAGCGCAAGAGCCGCGGCCGCAGCCGACACAACGAAGTATGAGAAGAAGCAGAAACTGACAGAAATACTGTGGGACAACGTGGGCGAGCATCTGCTCGGACGCATAAAGTCGAACTTCGGTACCAACAATCAGGGATCGGTGCGCATAAATCCACTACTCAATCCGCTCTACTTCGGATACAGCGGCAATAAGGGTTTCGTATATAAATTCGACGTAAGGGGCAGCTATTATTTCTCAACCAACAGTCTGTTGTCGTTGAGAATGAAGGCCGGATACTCCTTCAAGCAGAAAAGGTTCTACTTCGAATTGCCGGTGAACTACTACTTCAACCGCCGGCGCAACGGCTATGTACAGTTGAAAGTGGCCAACGGTAACCGCATATCAAACTCAAGAGTGCTCAAGACGGTGAACAACATGTTCGGCGATTCCATCGCCTCCAGCCTGAAGAGCATGACCTATTTCAACGACTTCAACATGAGACTCGTAGCCCACTACGACCTTTCGAAAAAGTTGAGCCTGCAGACCGGTATGATAATGCACCGCCGTTCGGCACTCAATGAAAAGGCTTTCAGCGAGCTGGGCATGCCCGACACATACACATCCGTGGCACCGATGCTCGAAGTAGAATACCGTCCGCTGGGCTTCGGCGGTCCTGTACTGACAGCCAACTACGAACGTAGCATCAAAGGACTGATGGGAGCCAACCTCGACTACGAACGCTACGAGATAGACGGACAGTACATATGGAACATCTCGGCACTGCAGTCGCTGCAGATGAGAGCGGGCACAGGATTCTACACTCACCGCGGAAAGGACCGTTTCTTCCTCGACTACAGCAACTTCCACGAGAACAACCTGCCGGGCGGATGGTATGACGACTGGGCCTGCGACTTCGAACTACTCAACTCCAACTGGTACAACTCGTCGCAATACTACGTCAGGGCCAACCTCACGTATGAATCTCCGCTGATGATTCTTGCATGGCTTCCGCTGGCCGGACACTTCATAGAGAAAGAACGCATATACGTCAACGCGCTCACGGTGAAGGATCTTCACCCTTATATGGAATATGGTTACGGCTTCACCACACGGCTTTTCTCCACCGGCATATTCGTGTCGCAGAAGAACGGTAAGTTCGACGGCATAGGCTTCCGCTTCGGTGTCGAACTGTTCAGACAGTGGTGAGCGGCGGGCGCGACACTCCTGCGCTCCGTACAGTCCGGCGAGTGACATGTCGTCAGCATGTCCGCAACGCATGTCATAAGAAGCCTGACGACATCTTAAAAATAAATAAATTTATTTTGTCCGGCACCCTATTTGCATTATCTTTGCAGAAGATAGGCAGCACCCGGGAGATTGAAAGCAAGCTTTCTTTCCGCCCGTTTGCGCCATATTCGCATGTAGAAAACAAGGCATGAAGCCGCATAATGACAACGTAAACAAATACGCTCATTTTTTTAAAAAGATATGGACACAGAAACACAGAAAAACCTTTCGAAAGGTCTGAACGACCAACAAGTGGAACAAAGCCGCAGCCAACACGGCGAAAACGTACTCACACCGCCCAAGCGCACATCACTGCTTAGGCTTTATCTGGAGAAATACAACGATCCTATAATCAAAATTCTGCTCGTTGCGGCAGCGGCCTCGCTCGCGCTGGCTTTCTTCCACAACGACTTCATCGAGACAATAGGCATCGTGCTTGCCATAATTCTTGCCACGACAATCGGTTTCTATTTCGAGCGCGACGCCGCAAAGAAGTTCGACGTACTCACGGCGCTGGGCGAGGAATCGCCAGTCAAGGTAAGACGCAACGGCGTAGTAACGGAGATTCCGCGCAAGGATGTAGTGGTCGGCGATGTCATCATCATTGAGGTGGGCGATGAAATTCCGGCCGACGGACGCCTCATAGCCTCCACCGACCTTCAGATAGACGAGTCGTCGCTCACGGGTGAACCCATCATAAGCAAGCACGTGGTGACAGACGAAAACCCGACAGACAAGGAAGCAACATATCCGTCTGACACAGTGCTGCGCTCAACAATGGTGATGAACGGCAACGGTGTAGCAGTCGTGACAGCTGTGGGCGACAACACGGAGATAGGCAAGGTGGCACGCAAGGCAACCGAAATGACAGCCGTGAAAACTCCACTCAACATACAGCTCAGCAAGCTGGCGAAGCTCATAAGCAAGATAGGAACAGCTGTTTCAGTGTCAGCCTTCGTCATATTCCTCACCCACGACATCATGACCAACCCGTTGTGGCAGGGAACAGACTATCTGGCAATGGCCGAGGTGACACTCAACTACTTCATGATGGCCGTAACACTCATCGTGATGGCCGTACCTGAGGGTCTGCCGATGGCCGTAACACTGGCACTGGCGCTCAACATGCGCCGCATGCTCAAGAGCAATAACCTTGTGCGCAAACTGCATGCCTGCGAGACAATGGGTGCGGCAACAGTGATATGCACCGACAAGACCGGAACACTGACACAGAACCGCATGCAGGTGGCCGACATGGTTGTGACAGGCCATGAGGAACTGCTTGGCAGCGCCATCGCCCTCAACACCACTGCCAACATCGACAATGAAGGCAAAGGTATAGGCAACCCTACGGAAGTGGCACTGCTGCTCCGTCTGAAGGACAAGGGACTCGACTATGTGGAAATGCGCCAGAAGGCCGAGATAATAGACCGTCTGCCGTTCTCTACAGAAAGAAAATACATGGCGACAGTAGCCAAAGTGGACGGCAAGGAATGGCTCTTCGTGAAGGGTGCACCTGAGATTGTGATGGGCTTCTGCAACATCTCAGACGAAGAGAAAGCCAAGATAACCACACAGTTGCGCGCATATCAGAACAAAGCCATGCGTACACTGGCCTTCGCATGCAGACAGACAGGCGAGATGAAGGTGGCAGACCTCACACTGCAGGCAGTGGCCGCGATAAGCGATCCGCTGCGCGAAGACGTGCCGGCAGCCGTAGGCGAATGTCACTCGGCGGGCATCAAGGTGAAGATTGTTACCGGCGACACATCGGCAACAGCCGTTGAGATAGCACGCCAGATCGGCATATGGAAGGAAGACACACCGTCCGAGGATCAGATAACAGGTCCAGACTTCGCCGCTCTGAGCGACGAAGAGGCTTACAAGCGCGTGGAATCGCTCAAGGTGATGAGCCGCGCACGTCCTACAGACAAGCAGCGTCTGGTACAGCTTCTGCAGGATCACGGCGAGGTAGTTGCCGTTACCGGCGACGGAACAAACGACGCTCCGGCGCTCAACCACGCCCATGTGGGACTGTCGCTCGGCTCGGGTACAAGCGTTGCAAAGAATGCCAGCGACATCACTCTGATAGACGACTCGTTCCAGAGCATCGTAAAGGCCGTGATGTGGGGACGCTCGCTCTACCGCAACATACAGCGTTTCATCTTCTTCCAGCTCATCGTCAACGTGACGGCTCTGCTGCTCGTGCTCGGCGGTTCTATCATAGGTACGGCACTGCCGCTCACTGTCACACAGATACTTTGGGTGAACCTCATCATGGATACGTTCGCCGCCATGGCACTGGCCTCACTGCCTCCTTCGCACGAAGTGATGAAAGAGAAGCCCCGCAATCAGAGCGAATTCATCATAAACCGCAGCATGGCCTACGGCATATGGATTCTGGGAGTGCTTTTCTTCTGCGTGATGATAGGAATGCTCATCTATTGCGACAAGTACTGTTCAGGTCCTGACGGCATCAGTGTCAAGGCTCTCACAATATTCTTCACGGCATTCGTGATGATACAATGGTGGAACCTCTTCAACGCCAAGACACTCGGCACCAACCACTCTGCCTTCCACGGACTGCTGAAGGATCCGGGACTGCTGCTCACACTCTGCATCATCCTCGTGGGACAGTGGATCATCGTGACATTCGGAGGCAAGATGTTCCGCACCGTTCCGCTCACCGGCGACGAATGGTTCAGAATAATCGCCGGCACATCGGTTGTGCTTTGGATCGGTGAGATAATAAGAGGTGTGAAACGCCTCCTCACAAAGAACAGACAATAACAATACATCCGCAATGGGATGCGGCTTGTAAACAGATTGTAATGAAGACAATACGTTTGGAAAAAGACATGCAGCCCGTGCAGCCATGCGTGGCCACCATAGGTTTCTTCGATGGCGTGCACCGGGGGCATCAATATCTCATAAGACAGGTGACTGACGAAGCTCGCGCGGCCGGACTGGAATCGACAGTCATCACCTTCGACCGCCATCCGCGACAGGTGTTGCAGAGCGACTACATCCCGCAGTTGCTCTCAACACCTGAATCGAAGCTGCTCATGCTCTCCAAAACCGGTGTGGACAACGCCGTGGTGCTGCCCTTCGACCGCGAAATGGCCTCTCTCAGCGCAAAGGAATTCATCACCGACATTCTGAAAAAGAAACTCAACGTGCGCAAACTCATCATCGGCTACGACAACCGGTTCGGACACAACCGTGCGGAAGGATTCGCCGACTATGTGCGCTACGGCCGGGAAGTCGGCATGGAGGTGGTTCAGGGCAATGCGTTCAGCCTGTGCGGATACAACGTCAGTTCGTCCGTCATACGGAGATTCCTACAGGACGGTGAGGTGGAAATGGCTGAGAAATGCCTCGGCTATCCGTACACCATCGCGGGAATTGTGAAAAAAGGATTCCAGAAAGGACGTCAGCTGGGATTTCCCACGGCCAACCTCGACCCGGCAACCGTCGGACAGATGATACCGGCACACGGCGCTTACGCCGTGACGGCGCGCATAGAGCAGAGCATGGCCATGCGTCCGGCGATGATGAACATAGGCACGCGCCCCACATTCGGAGGCGAGGACGTGTCGCTGGAGACAAACATATTCAACTTCAGCGAAAACATATACGGCAAACTGATGCTCGTTTCGTTCATCCACAGAATACGCGGCGAGCAGAAGTTTGAGAGCCTTACACAACTTCAGGAACAGCTGTGTATGGACAGAAAAATGGTAGAACAACAATTTAACAAGGATAAGGAAGAATGAAAACATCTCTGGAACAAGCCATGCAGGCCGCCTTGTGCTTCGTGGCATTCATCATCATACAGTTCGCCGTAATGCAGTGTGCAGCACTGATAGTGGACAACATTACGTTCAACGCTACGGCACTTGTCGTAAGCTCGCTGGTTGCCAGCATCATCACCATAGCCCTGTTTGTATGGCGACGCTGGGCGGTCCTCTCTCGCAACTACATCAACACACGCCCGTGGAACGCCCTTTTCTGGACTGTTACAACCGCCATCGGCATGATACCCGTGGCATCGTTCATTCTTGAGACATTCGATCTGCGCATCAGCGACGAGGCAGTACGCCGGTACGCCAACATGATAAACCACGACCTGGGCTACATCGTAATAGGCATGGTGGCACCCGTTGCCGAGGAGATTGTCTTCCGTGGAGCCATCCTGCGCAGCCTTCTTAAGATATTCGACAAGCGCATGCACTGGGTTGCAATATTCGTTTCGGCACTTCTTTTCGGCATAGTGCACGGCAATCTGGCACAGGGACTGAACGCGACTATCATCGGCCTGCTGCTCGGATGGATGTATTACCGCACAGGAAGTATCGTTCCCGGCGTCATATTCCACTGGGCAAACAACACTATTGTGTTTGTCATGATGAAGCTCATGCCCGGTACATACAACATGACAATAAGCGAGTTCTGCGGAGGAGACACAAAGAAAATAGCCATATTCATGGTTTGCGCGCTCTGTGTGCTCATTCCGTCGCTCTATCAGCTGACTATCCGTCTGAAAAGATAAAAGGCCTCAGACGCACGGAAAACAGCTATATGGGAATACCGTAGGGATTGGCTCTTATGTAAAGACAGCAATCTCAATCCCGGATCGGCGTTGCAGCCCTCTACTGAAGGGAAACAAACAAGCCCACTTTCAGATTTTCAGCATCCCGCGGTTTTCCTGTCTGAGTTTTCTCTTCTACCCCAAAAAACAAGCGCGTATTTGCGGACCGGTTATTCTTCGGACGCAAATACGCGAATTTTTAGAGTTTTATACAAACAGTTGGATACCAACAACTTACATTCCGAAGCTATTTTCTCATTTCACGAAACGCACCGTTTCAGCACGTGAACTGGCCCGTTTCAGGGCCTGAAACGAACCAGATCGCACCATAAAACAGACTGAATCAGGCCATGAAACGGGCATTATCGGAAAGCAAAATGAATTGTTCCTTACTACGCTATAGGGTATATAAAAAGACGGTACGGACTAAAATGTCCTTTATTATATCGGATTTAACATTCGTTCACACCTCTTTTGCGAAAATATTTTGTCAAAAAAAAGTCAAGAAAAACTGTAAGTCCGACGTCTGAGTTTTCTCTAAACACGCTGATATGAGGCTTGATGAAAGGCACGGGGAGCACGCGCATGTCTTTGAAGTATGATTTATCGGTTGTGGCAATGTTATTTTATCACTACGTGAGGAAATGGCTTCGCGGAGTCATGCCATAGCGCGTTGTGAGGAGTTTTGCGCCATTCCATGATGCATCATGAACAAGACCCGTCCACACTGACCTCTGCAAGCCAGAGGCATAAAAGGTATTATATAAAAAACAACCGCCGGCACATCAACTTTGTACCGGCGGTTTTCAACGTTAGTATGTTATGAAAAATTTGAGAGAACTTGAAACTTCACAGTTTCATCTTTTTTGTTTTACTAAACATGATTATATAGAAAGCATAGAAAAAATCTACTTTAAGAGCGTCGGCGCGTCATATTTCATGCTGCTCATACCCGACTGCTTGAGTGTGTCAGTGCGTGCCGAATCGTTCAGCGCTACCGAAATGCCCTGCACCGGACGTTCGAAACTCGTCACGTTGGTGTAATCGTCCTCATGGAAAGACGACTGTGCGGCATTGCTCAGCGTAAGGATTATGGCCACTACTGCAGCCGCCTTGAACAGCGGGACAAATCTCTGTCCCATTGTGAGCACGCGCGCCTTGACCGGCTCCGGACGCGATATGATGGACATAATCTGCTCGTCGAAGTCGTCACCGAGCACATCGGTGGCAGGCTCAGTCTGCTCGTATATGAACAGGCAACGGTATTGCTTCAGCTCATCGGGCACATTAGCCTGGCTGAAAAAGGCGCGGAGTATCTGCTCTTCCTCAAGCGATGTCTCACCCGCCCAATAACGTTCCAGAAGCTGATTAATATATTTATAGTCCATAATTGTCGTATTCCTGTATTTTCTGTTTCACCGTCTGACGGGCCCGGAATATGTTTACCTTCACCTGTTCCTCGGTTATTCCCATCACAGCGGCTATTTCCTTGTATGACTTTCCCTCGAAATCGCGAAGCTGCATACAGCTTTTCTGCTTCTCCGGCAGACTGTCGAGCAACTGCCTTACTATCGAGATGCGGTCCTTGAGAGTTGTTTTCTCCAGCGGGTCTGAAGCATTGTCGGCTTTCTCGGCATATCCGCTGTCGAGCGGATTGTTCTTTCCTTTCAGCAGCCTGACCCTGTCCAGTGCCATGTTTCGGCATATTGTAAGGCTGAATCCTTCTATCGACTCAATCTCACCGAGGCTCTCCCGCCGGTTCCAGATTTTAATCAGTGTATCCTGAACGATATCTTTCGCCTCTTCAGGGTCCATCGTTATGCGCAATGCAAGCCGATAAAGAATATCTTTGAGCGGCAGGACATCGTTGCGGAAACTGATATTTCTCATCTGATATCTGTTTAAATGACGTTTGTTGAAATAAAAAGTTACAGGTTTACGAGATATTTTACACCTTTTAACATTGTTCCATCCGCAGCGCAACAAGGCTTACCATACTTACAGTTCTGTATGTCAGCACGTTGCGAAGGACAGACCGTAGGACTGTTATTTGCTGATTATTGTGCCCGAATCCTTGCCGATGGCTGTGGCAAGAGTTATGACAACCTGTTTCACTCCGGCATCGACAGCGTTGAGTGCATTCTCTATCTTCGGCATCATACCGCCGGAGATTGTTCCGTCGGCTACATATTTCTCATAGTCAGTACGTGTGATGCGTTCTATCACACTATCGTCGTCGTCAGGATTGCTCAGCACTCCCTTCTTCTCAAAACAGAATACCAGCGTGACGTCGTAGTGTCCGACAAGAGCCGTTGCCACAGACGAAGCTATTGTGTCGGCATTGGTGTTGAGCATGCTGCCGTGGCCGTCGTGGGTCAGAGGAGCCACAACAGGCGTAATGCCGGCGTCGATAAGCATCTTCAGACGGTCGGCATCCACACGACGTACGTCGCCCACAAAGCCGAAATCGACACCGTCCACCACCGGCCGGCGTTCCGATCTTATCACGTCCATATCGGCTCCCGCAAGTCCGGCGGCATTGATACCGCGTGCCTGAAGACAGGCCACTATGTTCTTGTTGATTAATCCGCCGTAAACCATGGTGACCACTTCGAGCATGTCTTTGCCGGTTATGCGACGGCCGTTCACCATGCGGCTCTCCACGCCGAGAGCCTCGGCCACCTTCGTGGCGCGTCTTCCGCCACCATGGACAAGCACCTTCGGTCCTTCAAGCGCCGCAAAATCGTCGAGCAACGCCTCGAGCCGTGCCTCGTCCTCGACAACGGCTCCACCCACCTTTACTATTGTAATATTATTCATAACATCCTGTTTTATTGTGAGAAAAGCACCCGGCAGACATACAGGCCAGTGTGCGGAATACGATGAGCAGGCCGGTGTGAACCGTCCTGCCCGTGAAGTTTCGCTATTGTTTTATTCAAGATAAGTGTATCCGTACAGACCGGAGCGATAGTTGGAGAGGAACTCCTTGCCTTCCTCGAGCGAGATACGTCCCTGCTTGACGCTCTTTGTCACCCAGGTCTCAAGCTGCCGCACCAGTTTCTTCGGGTTGTACTGAACGTAGTCGAGCACCTCTTCCACGGTCTCACCGTCGAATATCTGGTCGATATGATAGCCGTTGTCCTTCACACTGATGTGCACGGCATTGGTGTCGCCGAACAGATTGTGCATGTCGCCGAGTATCTCCTGATAGGCTCCGATGAGGAACACTCCGAGATAATAGTCCTCGTTCTTCTTCTGTGTATGAACCGGAAGCACGCTTGAAATGTTGCGGTTGGTCACGAAGTTGGCTATCTTTCCGTCTGAGTCGCACGTTATGTCCTGCAGCGTCGCGTTGCGTGTAGGACGCTCGTCAAGCCTCTGTATAGGCATGATCGGGAACAGCTGGTCGATGGCCCATGAGTCAGGCAGCGACTGGAAGAGCGAGAAATTGCAGAAATACTTGTCTGCAAGAATCTTGTCCAGACGCTTGAGCTCCTCCGGCATGTGCTTTAGCGACTTCGACAGATTGTTCACCTCGCGGCACACACTCCAGTACATGCTCTCTATCTCTGCGCGTGTTCTCAGGTCCACGATGCCGTGTGAGAACAGGTCGAGTGCCTCTTCGCGTATCTGCTCTGCGTCGTGCCAGTCCTCAAGCATTGAACGAGGATTGAGGTTGTCCCATATTTCGTAAAGGTCTTTCACCAGCTGGTGGTCCTTATCGCTTGGTTCAAAATCTTCCGACATCTCCGGAAGCGAGGCGGTCTCGAGCACGTCTATCACGAGCACCGAGTGGTGCGCAGTGAGCGAGCGGCCGCTCTCGGTTATGATATTCGGATGGTTTATGCCGTTCTTGTTGGCTGCTTCTACGAAAGTATAGATGCAGTCGTTGACATATTCCTGTATGGAATAGTTGACGGAACTTTCGCTGCTGGGCGAACGTGTACCGTCGTAGTCGACACCGAGTCCGCCTCCACAGTCTACGAAATCGACATTATAGCCCATCTTGTGCAACTGTACATAGAACTGTGCGGCCTCGCGCAACGCCGTCTGTATGTGGCGTATCTTGGTTATCTGACTGCCGATGTGGAAGTGGATGAGACGGAGCGAGTCGTGCAGATTCTTCTCATCGAGTATCTTCAGCGCCGTGAGCAGCTCGCTGGACGTCAGTCCGAACTTGCTGGCGTCGCCGCCGCTGTCCTCCCACTTGCCCGAACCGCTCGACGCAAGTTTTATTCTTATACCGAGGTTCGGCTTCACGTTGAACTTACGCGCAGCCTTGGCAATGATGTCGAGTTCGTTTAGTTTCTCGACGACAATGAATATACGTTTGCCCATTTTCTGCGCAAGCAGCGCCAGTTCTATATAGTTCTGGTCCTTGTATCCGTTGCAGATGATGAGCGAATCGCTCTGACACTGCAGCGCGATGACTGCATGCAGCTCAGGTTTTGAGCCGGCCTCGAGTCCCAGATTGAATTTGCGTCCGTGCGAGATTATCTCTTCCACCACGGGCTGCATCTGGTTCACCTTGATAGGATAGATGATGAAGTTCTCGGCCTTGTAGTCATATTCCTTTGCGGCAATATTGAAGCAGTTAGCCGTTTTCTCGATTCTGTTGTCCAGAATATCGGGAAAACGCAGCAACACCGGCGTCGTCACGTCGCGCAATGCGAGCTCGTCCATCACATCACGCAGATCGATCTGCGTGTCGTCCTTGCATGGTGTGACGTAAACATCACCCTTTTCGTTGATGCCAAAATAAGAAGTACCCCATCCGTTGATGTTGTACAGCTCCTTCGCGTCTTCAATTGTCCATTTCTTCATTGCTGTCGTTTTTTTCGTAAGTCGGCTTTAGGATTATATCATTAATATTATATTGTATGTTGTTATTTTATACGTCAGGCTGTGCAGACGCTCCGGCGTCAGATGCTGAGTATCTCGCGCAGCTGTCCGACGGTGGTTTTTATTTTCTCATAGTTGTCGAGCAGGCTCACATCGAACGTGTGCATGGCCTTGGCATAGAATGGTTCGCGCAGTTCAAGTTGCTCTTTTACAAACGTCTTCACCTCATCGGGAGTCTTGCCCAAAAGCAGCGGACGGACACTGCGGCCCATCTTCAGATGTTCGAAAAGAACCTCCGGCGACGCCTTGAGATACACGGTCTCAGCACGACTGTTCATGTAATCTATGTTGTCAAAGAAGCAGGGCGTGCCGCCTCCACAGCTTACCACCACGTTCTCGAACTCGGCAACCTCGTGCAACATGTTGCGTTCTATGCGACGGAAACCGTCTTCACCCGACTCGTCGAATATCTGTTTGACTGTACGGTGCATGCGGCTCTCAATGTACCAGTCAAGATCGTAGAACCGCCTTCCGGTGTCCTGTGCGAACGCCTTGCCTACGGTGGTCTTGCCGGCGCCCATGTATCCGAGGAATATTACAGGTCTGTTCATTTTCTGCGTTGTGATGCCGGTTTCTTCTTTTCCGGCGTTGCGTTCACTATCTCCATGCATTTCTCATATGTCAGTTCGGCCGCCTTGGAGTGCAGATCCTTCGGTATGCGGTAGTTGCTGCCGTTGTAGGCTATGTAAGGACCGTATTTTCCGTTGCGCAGCTCGAGTTTGTCGTCTTCTTCAAACGACTTGATATGGCGCTGCTCTTCCTGCTGACGTTTTTCCTCTATCAGGCGCACGGCCGTCTCAAGTGTTGTCGTGAGCGGATTTTCATCCTTCGGCAGCGACACATATTTCTTGTTGTGCATGACGTACGGACCGAATCTTCCGGTTCCGATAACCACGGGCGAACCTTCGAACTCGCCCACCTCGCGCGGCAGTTTGAACAGTTCGAGAGCCTCTTCCAGCGTTATGGTCTCCATGCTCTTGTCGGCCGGGAGCTGCGCAAAAAGCGGTTTTTCGGAGTCAGTGGCCTGTCCTATCTGTATTACAGGACCGTAACGGCCTATCTTAACGAACACCGGATGTCCGGTCTTCGGGTCTGTTCCTATCTGACGTTCGCCGGCCTTGTGTTCGCTACGGGCGTTCATCACCTTGTCAACCGTTGGCTCGAACTCCTTGTCGAAGTGGTGCATAACATCGGTCCACATCACTTTGCCTTCGGCTATGCGGTCGAACTCCTGTTCCACGGTGGCCGTAAAGTTATAGTCCATTATGACAGGGAAGTTGTCCATAAGGAAGTCATTCACCACCGTGCCTATGTCGGTAGGCAGAAGCTTGCCCTTGTCGTTGCCGGCCATCTCTATCTTGCGCATAGAGTTTACGACCAATCCGCGCAGCGTATCGATTGTGTAGCTGCGTTCCTCGCCCTTCTTGTCGCCCTTCACAACGTAGTTGCGCTGCTGTATGGTGCTGATTGTCGGAGCATAGGTAGACGGACGTCCGATACCCAGTTCCTCCAGTTTGTGCACGAGGCTTGCCTCAGTATAGCGTGCCGGGCCCTGAGAGTAGCGTTCTGTTGAAGTTATCTCACGGCGTGTGAGAGTGCCACCTTCGGTCAGTTCGGGCAGAGTGTGCTGGAAATCGTCCTGGCGGGCGTCATCGTCGTCGGTGGATTCGCGGTAAACCTTGAGGAATCCGTCGAACTTCACAACCTCACCGTTGGCCACAAACTTCTCTTCCGCACCACTCACGCCTATCGTCGCCGTGGTCTTCTCTATCAGAGCATCGGCCATCTGACATGCCGCAGTGCGCTTCCATATCAGTTCGTACAGACGGCGTTCCTGCATGGTTCCGTCCACAGAGGCGTTGCTCATGTATGTGGGGCGGATGGCCTCGTGAGCTTCCTGTGCGCCTTTGGAATGTACGTGATACTGGCGCGGATTGCTGTATTCGGCACCATATAGACGTGTTATCTCTTCCTTGCTCGCATTGATGCAGAGTGCGGAGAGGTTCACACTATCGGTACGCATGTATGTGATGTATCCGTTTTCGTAAAGCCGCTGTGCCACCATCATAGTCTGCGACACAGAGAATCCCAACTTGCGGGCGGCCTCCTGCTGCAGCGTCGAAGTTGTGAACGGCGCTGCGGGAGCACGTTTGAGCGGTTTTTTGGTAACAGACTCCACCTTGAACTCCGCCTGCTTGCACTTCTCAAGGAATGCCAGTGCCTCTTCGTGGGTAGCGAAACGCTTGTCCAATTCGGCCTTCACCTCTGAAGCAGAACCGTCTGGATTGGTTGTGGCAAATATTGCGTTGATGCGGTAGTATGGCTCGCTCTTGAACTTGTGTATCTCGCGCTCGCGCTCCACTATCAGTCTGACAGCCACGCTCTGTACACGTCCGGCCGAAAGTGCCGGCTTCACTTTGCGCCAGAGCACCGGCGAAAGCTTGAATCCCACCAGTCTGTCGAGCACTCGGCGTGCCTGCTGGGCGTTCACCAGATTCATGTCTATGCGCCGCGGCGATTTAATAGCCGCGAGTATCGCAGGCTTGGTTATCTCGTGGAACACGATACGATTGGTCTCGTCCTTATCCAGCCCGAGCACCTCACACAGGTGCCACGATATGGCTTCTCCCTCACGATCTTCATCGGAAGCCAGCCACACCTTGCCGGCTGCCTCCGCATTTTCCTTCAGTTTCTTGACTATCTCCTGCTTGTCTTTCGGTATGACATAATCAGGTGTCAGCGTCTTGTCGTCAATGCTCAGTTCCTTCTTCTTCAGGTCGCGGATATGTCCGTAAGATGACATCACCTTATAATCCGAACCCAGAAACTTCTCTATCGTCTTAGCCTTTGCAGGGCTCTCCACGATGACTAAATTCTCTTGCATATTTTGCCTTTACACTTTATATAAGGTGCAAAATTAGACAGAACTTTCACTTATACCTTTTTATATGCCGAAAAAAATCGCGCATTTTTACAGATTTTAATTTTATTACATTTATTTTTCAATATTTTACCAATTCGAAAGCATCAACGCCACTTATTCACACACCACACGTCATCTGTCGCCACACTCACGCAGCCGTCACCATTCCATCACCGGAATACCGCAGTCCGCATATTTGCATATTTATGAAGCGCCACAAAGAGAAATGGATATACATGCAACGTCAATCTCGCGAGAATGGCCTCAGATTGCAGCAGAACACACCCGAACGCAAATTCGCGACTTACAGAGCATAACAGCAAACTATTATAAACCAACAGATTACGCAAAGTCACCCATTTACACGTCATATTCTGCTCTGCAGAAAAGCCCGTTTCACATTCCCGAACGGCCCATTCCATCATGCAATACAGTCCATTTCATGACTCAACAAAGGCGTTTTCACAACACGAAAGAGCCATTCCTGTTACACAACAATGTGCGAAACACCACGAAAGGCACATTCCGGCCCGTTCCAGGTCACCATGATCCAGCCCACAATACCTCTACACATCCCTTCCGCAATTCCCTTTCACAATTTCTATTGTAAAAAATATTTTACTCTCAATTCTGTTTATTTATGCATATATTCCGTTTTCTTCATGTTTTCAAACACCGCCACACACCCTCTCGTATCATAGGCCTCATCTCTCAAATACGTACACAAACAAAATACATACAATCAATAGTACTACTCGATGGAATGGCTTATTTTTCACAAAAAAGTCCATTCCATCGAATTGCGATCGGATAACAAAACATAATATATACAAACAATCCATCACCACACATTCACCAACATAAAACAGAGTCACGCAACAATGCGTGCACATCAAGACAACTCCACACAACAGAAATATAAGTATATACGCCACAATACCGATTTCTCTGAAAAAACAATGCTTCAAAAAGAATATATCTCGGTTTTATACGTTTATGTAGTATATGATTGGCGGCTTGCCGGAAAAAATCTATCCGAGAACAAATACACCGGCGAGCATATCATCACGAAGCTATACCAAAACATTCAACATAACCTGTAAAAAACCGTAAACAATGCTCAAACTACAAATTATTGTTCTGACTCTTCTGTCTGCAGTATGTTCCGTTATGGCGGACAACACAACTCCGTACAGCGGCTCACGCATATTCTGGGACATGTCGTCACGCCGCACCGTATTCAATTCGGGAGGATATTCACGTATGATACAGCTGCAGGACGGACGTCTGATGGCTGTGTGCGAAAGTAATGGCATCGATATATCGTTCAGCGACGACCTGGGCAACACATGGAGCAGCCCTGTGAAGATTGTGACAAACAGTAACAACACCCCCAACTGTGTACCCGACCTCATACAACTGACCGACGGCACCATAATCGTGGCGTACAATCCACGGCCGGCGGAGCCTTACACGGTAGACCGTAAATTCGGTATAAGATGCAAGCGCAGCACAGACAACGGCCGGACATGGAGCGACGAGATATTCATCTACGACGCCCAACACACCTTTGCCGACGGATGCTGGGAGCCGTCGATGCTCGAATTGCCTTCTGGCGAGCTGCAGGTTTATTTCGCCGACGAAGGCCCTTATACAAGCAGCGGTGAACAACAGATATCCATGTGCCGCTCTTATGACGGCGGACAGACATGGGGCAATACCAACAGGATTTCGTTCCGGGCAGGTTACAGGGACGGTATGCCGTCGCCGGTACTGCTCAACGACAAGGAGACGATAGTAGTAGCCATAGAGGATAACGGCTGGCCGGGCTACAACGATTTCTTTCCTACAACAGTGAGATGCAGTTTGGAGAAAAACTGGGTACGCTACTGTGTGACAGGCGACAGCGAGAACCGTGACCAGACGCTCGATCTGTCGTTCTGTCCATTGGCCAAAGGAGGCGCACCGTATCTGAGAGTGCTGCCATGGGGCGAGACAGTATTGTCGTGGCAATCGAAATATAATCACGGCTCTACCAACACTATGTTCACCGCCGTCGGCAACGAACAGGCCCGCGGATTCAAGGCAATGTCATGCCCGTTTGTCACATCAGAAACCGACCAGGCACTGTGGAACTCGGTGGCTGTAATCGATACCGGCGTAGTGGTTGCCGTAGGCGGTGTGAACGGTCGGGTGGAAATGATAAAAGGATATCCCACACGCCTGCTTCTGGCTCCGTACGGTCACCCTGTCATCGACGGTATGGCGACAACAGACGAAGGATATATGCGTCCCAATGCATCGCAGATAATGCTCGGCACACAGACCGGCATACAGTCATCGGCCGACTTCGCCCACGACGAAGACTCACTCTACTTCATCGCGCAGATAGCCGATCCTACATTCGTCAGCAGAAGAGGCACCACCGACAACATACGTCTGATGATAGACGCCGACAATATTTCGGAATCATCACCACAGAAAGGAATGTACTGTTTCTCGTTCAGACGCGACCACGAATGCAAGGCATGGCACGGCGAAGATGGTAGCTGGAAGGCAGTGGACGCCTCACAAATAAACATGAAGGTGAGTTCGACGGAGTCTTCATACGTTGTGGAGGCCGCCATACCATGGAGTGCGTTGGGAAAGAGCGAACCACCCGCAGGACAACGCATGGCTGCTACACTGGAGATAGAAAATGTGGAAGAAACGGGATCATCAGCCGAACGTATACCCGATGCACAGCGCAATGCGTCGTGGACATACATGGAATTCCGCATAACCGGCGACAAAACCACCGACGGAATTAAGACAACAGAAAGTGCGGATAATGACGGAATAAAAATGCATGTGAGCGAGAACACGCTTTCCGTGAACAGCAGCAAGGCCGTGACAGACCTGACCGTATATTCTGCCGACGGACAGATTGTGGCAAGACTTACAAATCCCGGCATGCATTTCAATACAAGAATAGGACATAAAGGATTTGCCGTTGTAAGAATGCTTCTCGCCGACGGAAAGAACATAAGCCGGAAAACGACATTCTGAAGCAGCTTTCCGGACAATAAAGCAAAGCACAACAATCCACGGCTGATGATGTCAGCCGTGGATTGTTCATATTATAGAATACGGGAAAATCCGTCATCCACGTTACACAGACTATTGATACATGTGCTATAATTCTGGCTCAGTAGAAACCAGGTGTGGATTGACAGCTATAAAAAACTGCGGCATCAATTCCTTACCGGCGTTGTCGCCTTCCGACGGAAGGCGACAATATGTGGCACTTTCAAATTTTCAGTATCCTGCGCATTTCCAATCCGAGTTTTCAATTCTACCCCGAAAAATAAGCGAGTATTTGCGGACAGACTCTCCTTCGGACGCAAATTCTCGAAAAATAAGAGCTATGCTTAAAATATTGAATATCAATAATTTATCTTTAAGAGATATCTTTCAGTCCTGCAATAAGCACCGTTTCAGCATGCGATTAAGTACATATCAGGGGCTGAAATGCTTAATATCACACCCTGAAACAGACGTAACCGTAGGCTGAAACGGGCTTAATCGGAGTGAAAGATGGATTATACGGGATGGCGCTATGGTATATACGTCATGGCTGTAAAGCCCGAACGGGCCTTCGGAGTATTGTATTTAACAATTCTTTACATCTCTTTTGCGAAAATATTTTGTCAAAAAAAAGTCAAGAAAATCTGTAAGTACGCCGCCTGAGTTTTCTTTAAAAAGGCTGATATCACGTGCAGGGAAGGATACGGAAAACATGCATCGGCCTTGTGGCGATGATTGGCCGGTTGCGGTGACGTGACTTTATGTTATATGGGCAGACGCTCTGTCACTCTTCATAGTCCCCGGTTGTGTCTGGAATTCTCCTTCATTCCGTCATGCTTAATAAACAAAACCAATCCCCACAGAGCTTCCACTGGTCCATAATGATTTCTCTTTCCATACATCGGCGGCTTGCGGTTATCTCGACACAGGACTTCAACATGATGCGGCATACATAAAAAAGGAAAGTCCGTGATCCGTTCTGCATCTTGCAGCCACGGTTCACGGACTTGTCATAAAACAGCGTAAGAGTGTCTTCCGCCATTTATATCATTTCATCACGGCTTGTATTCCACGAAAGCCTCCATTGCCTCATAGCATGCCAGGCCCAGCTTGTCGTAGAGTCGTGCAGTGGCGCGGTTGCGGTCTTCGGCACGCTGCCAGAACAGACGTTCGTCATCACCGAGGAACGGAGCGCTCTCCATCTGCGACTGATGCTTCAGGATGCTGTTACGCTTTGCGCGGAGTTCCTCAGGGCTCATAGGCACACACATCTCGATGTTCTCTATCTCCCACTCTGCCCATGCGCCACGATACATCCACACACGGCAGTCCTTCAGCCATTCGGCGCCTGCTTCCTTCTCCATGTCTATGGCTGCAAGGACAGCGTCGGTGCACTTACGATGAGTGCCGTGCGGGTCGGCCAGGTCGCCGGCCACGTATATCTGATGCGGCTTCACGTCGCTTATGAGCTTGCGAACGATGTTCACGTCCTTCTCCGACATCGGCAGTTTCTCTATCTTACCCGACTCGTAGAACGGCAGATCAAGGAAATGTACGTGGTCGAGCGGTATGCGGTTGTAGGTGCATGCGGTGCGTGCCTCGCCACGACGGATGAGTCCCTTGATGGTGAGAATGTCGCGCGTGTCGCAGTCGCCCTGCTTCTTGTTGGCCAGGAAAGCCTTTATCTCCTCATACTTGCTCTTTATCACCTGATCGGAATCGTTGGCGAAAAGCTGATTGAAACCATTGATGAAGTGCATGAAACGTGTCACCTCCTCATCGCCCACAGCTATGTTTCCGCTCGTCTCGTAAGCCACATGCACGTCGTGGCCCTGCTGTACAAGACGGTTTACGGTGCCACCCATCGATATAACGTCGTCGTCAGGATGCGGAGAAAATACGATTACGCGCTTCGGATAAGGATTGGCACGCTCCGGACGGTATGTGTCGTCGGCATTGGGTTTGCCGCCCGGCCATCCAGTAATAGTGTGCTGCAGGTCGTTGAAAATCTTTATATTGGCGTTATATGCCGATCCGAAAAGCGCAAGCAGTTCGCTCAGTCCGTTCTCGTTGTAGTCCTTGTTGGTGAGCTTCAGGATTGGTTTGCCTGTCACACCGCACAACCATACCAGCGCCGAGCGTATCAGTTTGTCGGTCCATTCGCAGTTTGTCACAAGCCACGGGTGGATGATACGTGTCAGTTTTGCGGCGGCTGCCAGGTCGATCACCACCTTCGCATCGTTATGTGTCTGAAGGAACGAAGCCGGAATGGCATCTGTGATGTGTCCTTCAACGGTTTTCTGAATGATGTCGGCCTTATCGTCGCCCCACGCTGTGAGGAAAACCTTACGTGCCGAAAGAATCGTGCTCACACCCATTGTTATTGAACACGGTGGCACAGGCTCCTGTGAACCGAAGCTGAGGGTCATCTCTTCACGCGAGGTCGAGTCGATAAGGATTATTCGCGACGCTGATGTGAGCGAACTTCCCGGTTCGTTTGTGGCGATGTTGCCCATACGTCCGATACCAAGCAGCATTATGTCTATGCCGCCCTTTTCCTTTATCAGCTGCTCATACTGACGACAGTGCTGAAGCACCTCGTCCTGCGGTATGGTGCCGTCGGGCGAGAATATGTTTTCAGGATTGATGTCAACATGGTCGAGAATGTATTTGCGAAGCTGACCGAGACTGCTGTGCATGCTGTCCGGACGCAACGGAAAATACTCGTAGGCGTTGAACACTGTCACATTGGCAAAGCTCAGTCCACATTCCTCATGACGGCGCACCAGCTCCGCATATACCGAAGCAAGCGACTGTCCCGTGCCCAGACCGAGCACACAGTTGCGGCCTTCGGCCTTGCAGCGTTTCATCTCGGCCTCTACAGTGTCGGCAATGAGTGTCACACCCTCTTCTGACTTGGAGAAAATCTCCGTGCTTATTTTCTCGCACCTCGTAATCTCCGAGCGTTCCACTGCCGTGCGCGGACGGTAGAATTGTTCGGGTACGTTGTTCAGTACGATGTGCGAACTTAAATTCATTTTCATACCGCTATTGTTTTTGCATTATTGTCTGTTATGTTTGTTATCAGTGCGTGTACCGCACATTAGGCCACCGCCTCAAGGACGGTCGGCCACCTTGGTACCCCATTTAGACGGTTTACTGCCCATCACAAGCTCGAGTTTTCCACCTGCCTTGATGTCAGCGAAATCGATATACGACTTCTTATACTCACGTCCGTTGAGGTAAGCCTTCTGCACGTATATGTTGCGGTCGCTGTTGTTGCGTGCCACTACGCTGAATGTCTTTCCATTACCAACATTGAGGTCGGCGCGGCTGAAGAGCGGAGTACCGATGATGTAACGGCCGCCGGACGGCTCAACCTGATACAGACCTACTGTAGACAGGATATACCATGCCGACATCTGTCCTACGTCCTCATTTCCGCAGAGTCCGTCGGGCTCATTGAAATACATCTCGTTCATCATCTTGCGGAGCAGAGGAGCGGCCTTCCACGGCTGTCCCACGTAGTTGTACATGTAGATGACGTGATGGCTCGGCTCGTTGCCGTGAGCATACTGACCTACAAGTCCGCTGATGTCCGGTGATGCGTTCTCACCGAGATCGCCCTCAACGATGAAGAGAGAGTCGAGCTTGGTAACGAATTTCTTCTCACTGCCGAAGAGGTTCACCAGTCCGTGAACGTCGTGCGGAACAAGCCATGTGTACTGCCATGCGTTGCCCTCAGTGTAATCGTTCACACGGTGTGCGGCCTGTATCGGGTCGAACGGAGTACGGAACTTGCCGTCAGACGATACCGCACGCATGAATCCAGTCTCCTTGTCGAAATATGTAGCATAGGAGCGGCTGCGCTTGAAGAAGTAGTTGTAATCGTCGGTCTTGCCCAACAGTTTGGCTGTCTTGGCCACACCGTCGTCGGCCAGACAGTATTCCAGAGCTTTTGCCACGGTCTCGTTGCTCGGTTCCTTGTCGTAAGGAATGTAGCCGTACTGCTTGAGCAGTCCGAGCGAACGCTCGTCGAGCATAGCCGAAGTCTTCATGGCCTCAAAAGCCTTTTCCTTGTCTTTCACGAATCCTTTGAGCACGAGGTCAGCCAGAACAGGTATGCCGGGGTTGCCCACCATACAGTCTGTCTCACAGCCCATGAGGTGCCATACAGGCAGTTTGCCCTGCTGGTCGAAGATGTTCATGAATGTTGATGCGAAGTCGCTCTGCATGTCAGGGAATATGAGCGTAAAGAGCGGATGAGCTGCACGGTATGTATCCCAGAGCGAGAAGGTTGTATAGTTCTTGAAATCGCCCTTGCGCACCTTGCCGTCTGCTCCACGGTACGCACCGTCGACGTCGCAGAAGAGTGACGGAGCGGTCATAAGATGATACATCGCCGTATAGAATATCTCCTTGCGTTTATCGTTCTTATCGGTCAGAACGATTCGTCCGAGCTGTTTGTTCCATGCATCGTCGGCAGCTTTTACGGCGGCATCGAAATCCCATCCCGGCATTTCGGCCTCCATATTCAGTTTTGCCTTGTCGATATCAACCGGCGAAAGTGCCACCTTGACAAGCAGAGGCTCACCCTTCTCTACTGAGAATATGGCCACGCCGGTGCTGTCGCGGTTCTCCATGGTGACAGGCTTCGAGAAGTCCATTGAGAAATAAATACGCTGGTCGCGCGACCATCCTTCCGAACGTCTGTAACCGGTTATGCGTGTAGCGCTCTCCTGTGTGATGAGACAGTCGGTCATCTTGTCCCATCCGATACCCTGCACCAGATCGAGACGCATGAGTGCCTTGCCGCTGTTGCCGTCGAAAGTGTAACGGTGGAATCCCACACGCTGCGAAGCTGTAAGTTCCACTTTAACACCCGGATCGACGAGTTTCAGCGAATAATAGCCCGGTTTCACGCTCTCATCCTTGTGAGAAAAGATGAGCTCGCGCTGCGAGGCATTTGACACAGGCAGAAGGGCTATATCGCCCAAATCGCCTATTCCCGTACCGCTGAGATGCATGTGGCCGAAGCCTATCAGCACCGAGTCGCTGTAATGATAACCCGAACACCAGTCCCAACCGCGTGTGATCTGTGTTGGGCCGAGCTGTACGAGTCCGAACGGGACATTGGCTCCGAGAAACACATGGCCATGGCCTCCCGTGCCTATATACTGATTAACGTAGCGCGTAAGGCCGTCTGCGGCAGTCCGCGCCATGCTTGCAGTTCCTAAAAAGAGTGCTGCAATGGCTGATAAGAGGAAAGTAGATTTTGTTCTCATAATTTAGTTATTAATAACTGCAAATATAACAAATTATACGGTGTTTTCGCTTAGTGGGACAAAGGTTTTTTCATAAAAAAATCAACGTATGCGCTTTATTATGACGTACTCTGCCGACGACAGGCCGGCGAGGCGGTAAGGACCGGAGCGCCACAGGCGATACATTGTCAGACGGAACAGAGTGCAACAGCCACAAAGGCACAAAACATAACTCTGCCGTGGCTGCGGAATAAAAGCATGTAACCGACATTTTTTCACAACGAAAACGCTATCTTTGCACAACAACCAGACACGAAAATATGAAAAATAACACTTGTAATGCCATATATCCCGACTGTCCGATAAGGAACATACTGGCACGCGTAAGCGACAAATGGTCGATGCTGGTGCTGCACGCACTGTCGCAGAAGTCGCCGATGCGCTTCACAGAACTGCGCAATGCCATAGGCGACGCCACACCGAAAATGCTGTCGGCGTCGCTCAAGACGCTGGAGGAAGACGGCATTGTGAACCGTACGGCCTATCCGGAGATTCCGCCACGAGTGGAATATTCGCTCACCGCGCGCGGCATAGAGATGCTCGAAGCCATGCAGCCGCTCACCGACTGGGCCATAAGAAACATGGAGGCCATACTGCGCGACCGCGAGACAAGACAGCGCAACAAGACTGAAAATCTTAATAATACATAAACCTCTGCCGCGTAAAAGTCTGAAAATCAGCATTTGTTTCGTATATGATACTTTGTTACGGCGGAGTAACTTCTTGCAGAAGAAAGGTGTGTCGAGTAACTTTGCAACACAAAAAGAACAATAACAACAAAGCTACAAAACACGTTTTTCAGTATGGAGAAATATCAGAAAATTTCAGTAGGCAACGCGCCGAGAACCGAACTGCACGACAAACTGGGACTCACGGGCGCAGAGATTTCAATCAACAGCATGCCGGCAGGAGCATCTGTACCGTTCGTTCACTGCCACAAACAGAACGAGGAGATATACGGCGTGCTCAGCGGTAAGGCCGTGATGACACTCGACGGCGAGCCCGTAGAGATGAACACAGGCGACTGGCTGCGCGTTGCTCCGAGCGTAAAGAGACAGCTGGCAGCAGCGGCCGGCAGCGCAGTGAGCTACATCTGCATTCAGGTGAAGGAAGGTTCGCTGGAGCAGATGACAGCCACAGACGCAGTGATCTAAGCACACTGTCGCACAAAAACAGAATACGGGACATCCGGAAAAGACCTCCCCACAGGGAGAAAGTCTTGCGGATGTCCCACTTTTTTATTCTTATTCCACAGGCAGAAGCTCTATACGGCGCTTCAGCGGACGGTTTATCTCGTATATGCGATCGACAATCATGTCCATCTGGCGCGTGTACATATCGCGTACTTCCTTGTGTATCATCTTGTTATACATATCGCGCTTGGCGGCCACCCAGGCGTCGTTCTTCTGGCCTTCGCGGAAAGCACGGGCCGCACGTTCGTCGTTTGCCTCGAGCATACCGCGCTTCATGAAGAAGTTGTACTGCAACCACGCATAGTCGCGGAAGCGGCGCTCTATCTCCCACCGTTCCTCGTTGAGAGCCATGACGGTCATGGCCTGACGGTATTGCGGTGTGTGGCGGTAAGCCGCGAGATTGACACCCGAAGCGAGTTCGCCGGCAGTGAGCGTGTCGATAGGCTCGCCGTCGATGGTGAGCAGGTGGTTGCCGGACAGTCCGCTGACGGTGAGAAGTTCGCTGTTCATCTCGTCCATGAATTCAGGAACAATCTTTGTGATGCGCGACTGCGGACGGGTGAAGCCCCAACCATGCGCCACAGTGTCGAGTGGATAAGGTAGAGCGTGCGCCAGATAGTCGAACGCCACCTTACCGTCCTTCACCTTCAATCCTGTCACCTTGCAGTTGCCGGCAGTCAACACCTTGCTCCGGGCAGCATCAACCGACACCTCAGCCACCTTCTTTCCGACCATACCCTGAGCCTTCAGGAAGAGATATGCCATCACCATGTGGCCGTCGTTGTCGGGATGAACGCGGTCGCTGCCACACAGGGTAAACGTGGAATCAACGGCCTGGAAACGCTCGTTGATGGCACACATGGGAGCGTTGAAGTCGAGGAACTCCCATCCGTTGGCCTGCGCCGCCGAATCCTGAAAGGCTATGATGCGGCGCATGGCGTCGTTCTTGCGCTTGAATACGTCGTTGTTGAATCGCGACGTCTGGTCATAAGGCGACGTACCAATCATCACCTTGCGCACCGACGTATGCTCTTTCAGCTTCTTCTCTATCTCGAGAAAGTTGCGGCGCGACTCCGAAACCTTGCTGTCGGCGAACGCCTGAGGGTTGTCTCCGTTATACTCAAAGTATCCGCTGTCGTTCATACCGAACGTGAGTGTGAGCACGGTCGGCTTCCTGGAGAACACGTCGTGATCGATACGGCGCAGTATTTCGAGGGCTGTGTCTCCACCCACACCGCAGTTGAACATCTGCATGCGCATCTCAGGGAAACGCGTCATGTAGTAGAGCCATATGTACGAATGATAGTGTCCGCCGTCGGTTATGCTGTTTCCGACGAATGCTACGCGGTCGCCGCTCCTGAAAGGCGCAACCTGCTGCGCCACACCGCTGAGCGGGAGGAGCAGAAAAAGAAACATGAATAATTTTCTCATATCTTAGGTTTATAATCTGTATTCATTCCACGCGACGCCTCACGCCGTGCTCACGGGGAGCCAGAAGACGCAGCACACAGTCTTCAGAGGCGTATGTCGGCTGTGCATGAGACCATCTCCGCCACAATGTTGTCATGTCGCCGCAACGGCGTCACGTTCACGTTGTATGTACGTTCCGGCTGAAGTCCGTCAAAAGTGCACGACGTACAGTCGGAACCGAAAGTCTGTGTGACTACGGCACGGCCTGTCCCACTCTCGCTCACACAGAGCCTGTAGCCCGTCGCTCCTGCGGCACTGTTCCACTCCACCACCATCTGTCCGTCCGCACCGGCACGCACACCGACACTGAATCCGTTGTCCGTGCGGCGGCTATCAACCCTCTGAACCGCGCTCACCTCCGAGCCGGCGCTGCGCCGGTACCAGTAGAAGAAGGTCTGAAGAAGGTCGGCCGTGAAAGGCGTGAGGCCGTCGGCAGACAGTTCGGAACACAGGTCGAACGACATGACAATGCCGTCGCCCGCACAATATCCGAAGAAGTCGCCGTCGGGATGGTCGTGTTTCATTGTCACATCCACCGGCACCCATCCGTAGCGCTCAAGGAAAAAATCGTTCCAGACGTGGTGTGTGCCGTCGGGACGCACCGTGACAACGAGACGCGCAGGCACGCCCTTGCAGCGCAGCAGACTGGCATAGACGGCCGAGAGATTGCCACAGTCGCCTCCGCCGGCGGCCATTGTCTCTGCGATGGTGTGTATGCCTGTGTCGGGATTGAGATAACCGAATCTGGCAGCCACATGCTCATAGCACAGCCGCGCATATTCCAAAGGATTGGCGGCGGCCCGGTTCCACAATGAGTCGGCGGTACGGACGATGTCGGGATGCGTGATATCGACGTAACTGCCTATCGGAGATGTGTATCTCCGATAAAGTTCAGTGGTGGTGTCGTAAGGATATATCGTCGTGAACTGCGCCATGTCTATGCGCATGGGATAGAGCGTGGCGCTGAACCGCTCCGCGATAACGAGAGAGTCGCCAGGCGCAGGGAGCGTTCCGGTGCGTACGGCGCGCAGGTAGCGGTTGTCGTTGTTAGCGGCACGGCATAGCTCGCCGTCAGTCGTGCTGAACTGTTCTATGTCCTGATAGATGTTGCTCTCCGGCACGGGCATCACCGCACAAAGACGTGTGAGCGTGCAGTCGTGGTTTCTTATCACGAGCGAGTTCTTGATGTCGTATGTGCGTTGCGCCAATGCGGTATGGGCCGCGAGCGCCAGGCATAAAGCCAGGAATGGGTGCTTCATAATATTTTCAGTTATAGTAACAGTTCAGGTACGGCCTGTCCGGATGGAGACAAAATTAATAAATTCGTCCCAATCACACAACCCCAATACGCATATTTGACGACTGGGAACACACCTTCGGAACTTGCCGACAGCACCGTATCAGATGCGTATAGTGACGAGACGGGGTATCATTTCTGTGACAATGTTATCGACACGACGCAATGGTGTGACCGCTATTTCGTAAGGTTTGTCCTTACGTAGTCCGTGGAATATGTATGACGTACAGTCGGCATCCACATCGCAAGTGAAGACTGTGTGATTCTGATTGCTCACAGACAGTCTGTATCCTGAGGCCTGTACGACCTTTTCCCAGCCCACCGACACGTGCTCTTCGGTGGCTTCGTACACCTCAAGTGCTGTTGCCATCGCTGTCAGACGATTGCTCACTCTGTGGCTGGCGCTTATCTTCGAGCCGGCACTGAACCAATACCAATAGAAGTAGCCTTGCAGAATGTCTGTCTTGAACGGCGTTGTACCGTCATAGGATATCTCTGAACAAAGATCAAACGACATCACAATGCCGTCGCCGGCACAATAGCCGAAGTAGTCGCCATCAGGCCGGTCGTGTTCCATTGTCACGTCCACCGGCACCCAGCCATAACGTTCAAGGTAGAAATCGGCCCACGCATGATAACTTCCGTCGGGCCGCACCGTTGCCACAATGCGCGAAGGCACTCCCTTGCAGCGCAGCAGACTGACAAACACCGCCGACAGATTGCCGCAGTCGCCTCCGCCTGCTGACATTATATCGGGGATGTTGTGAAAGCCCGGATTGATGTATCTGAAATTGCGAGGAACATACTCATAGCACAACCGTGCATACTCGAGCACGTTGCCCTTCGCCTTTTTCCACAGCATTCCTGCAATCTTAACTATGTCAGGATGGGTAGTGCTTATGTCTTTGCCGAGGTCGGCCGTGTATCTCCTATAAAGCTCGGTGGTGGTGTCGTAAGGATATATCGTCGTGAACTGTGCCATGTCTATGCGCATGGGATAGAGCGTGGCGCTGAACCGCTCCGCAATAACGAGAGAGTCGCCCGGCGCAGGGAGGCCAGCGGTACGTACAGTGCGCAGGTACATATTGTCGTTGTTGGCGGCCCGGCACACCTCGCCGTCAGTCGTGCTAAACTGTTCTATGTCCTGATAGATGTTGCTCTGCGGCACGGGCATCACCGTACACAGGCGTGTGAGCGTGCAGTCGTGGTTTCTTATCACGAGCGAGTTCTTGATGTCGTATGTACCTTGTGCCGATGCGGTATGTATGGCAAAGAGCATACATAAAGCTGTCAATGGGTGCTTCATAATATTTTCAGTTATAGTAACAGTTCAGGTACGGCCTGTCCGGATGGAGACAAAATTACGAAATTTATCGCAACGGCACAACTGCATGCATGTCGTTTTGGACCGTCATGTCCCAAAAACAATGTGGACCGACGGCCGACAGCATGACACACCACCACTGCTCTGGCGACAGTGACAGTGCACAGCGAAAAAGCCGTTATGGGCATTGGAAATGAATATTTATGCAAAACAAAAAGTAAAAATATTTGACAAAAATTTTTCGCAAAATAGAAATCGGCAGGCGGACGAAAACGCGCGAAACGGTGCTTTCTGCAAAATCTGACCAGCGACGGGACGAGACAAAATAGCGATCTTTTTCAGACCGGAAAACAGAAAGGGCTTTATCAGGGTGTGATATGGTGCATATCAGGTGGTGATCCAGTTGATATCAGCACACGAAACGGGCAATAACGCACCCTAAGAAAGACTCTTTCGCAACGCAACAAAGAGTCCGTTAAAACACAGAAGACCGTAAGCTGTTGTACGACAGAGAGTTGCGTAAACTCTCTGAGAATTGAATATTTGCAACCGGAAATACTTTCGAAGATTTCAGCGGCACTCTCAGCGAGTTGACGATGTATAAATATTCATCGCCAAGAAAGAAACTGTATAAATATGCAATAATTGTCGTGACCGCAAAAGGGCGCGTTCCGTATGCAACAAAGGCGTATATGTGCACGGACAACAGGACGGAGAAAGACAGGCGGAACGGAGATGGTGCGGAAACATGAAAGCACATTCACGTCGGCAGGCTGCGTAACGGCACAAAAAAAGTGAGGACATACGGATATGCCCTCACTTCGTTATGATTAATCAGTTGTGTGTTTTCCGCTGATTACTTGATTATAACCTTCTTAGCTGTACCATCGGTGTACTTGATGATGTTGATACCTCTCTGCGGAGCATTCAGCTTCATACCGTTGATGGTATAGATACCAGAGATTTCGCGTACGCCACCTTCAGTTTCTGTAGAATCGATGCCTGTCGGAACGTAGAAGCCCTTCTTGGCGATACCGAGGATTGTAGGATAGCTGCCGCTCTTCAATGATGTGAATGTGACAGACTTAACCTTCTTGCTCTTGTCGGTAGGCAGAGTGTATTCGAACAGACGGAACTGATATCTGTCGTCGATCTCGTCTGTTGCATATCCCTGTACGCTCTTAGTAAGGATGCGGCTTATGCCATATACAGCCTCATTGCCAGAAGGATAGCTGCTCCACCAGTCTTCAGGTGCGAATGTCTGTGCTTCGCTCTGTGTTTCGTCCTCATAGTTGGCTACTGCCTCAAGTGTTGACTGACCGTTTGCAGAAATCACGAGGAAGTAAAGCTCTTCACAGTTAGCCGGCTCGTCGAATACGAGTTCCTTGCTTTCGCCATAGCTCTTGAGTACGAGTCCGTTGTTCTGAGCGTAGTCAGCCAGTTTGAACTCTGTACCGGCAGATGTTGTCACGATGTGGTCGTCACCGGCAAGTGCGCCCTTCTCCTGAACAGCTGAGCTGTAAAGAACCCAACCCTGATCGTCGAGAACGCCATTTGTTGACTCTGCAGACGGTTTGCTCTCAGCAATAACGTCATAGTTCCAACCAGTCACTGCTACAGGACCGTTCACCGGAATAGCCTCTTCGAACTGTTCGAATGCCTCAACCTCAGCGAGTGAAGGATAGAAGAACGGATTCAGAGTACATACAACTGCGAGATACTTGCAGTTCTTGTATTCCGGAAGTACATATTCGAGTTCAGAAACCTCATTCAGGTCAGAGAATGTCTTGACTGTTGTCAGGTTGGTAAGGTCATTACCCATCATGATGCTGATTTCGTTGTTAGCAGCACCTAATTTACCGTTATCGTTTTCAGCCTGGTTGTTGCCCGGGATGTAAACCTTAACCTTTGCAAGGTTCCAGTTCTTTCCTTCCGGAGCAGTGAATATTGACCAGAAGTCCTGCTTGTACATTGACGGAGTTTCGATTACGAGACATCCTTCTTCTGTCTTGTTGCCATCGGTAAGAGTGTTGACCTTGTACTCATCATACTCAGCCTCGAATGAATAGTCAGACTTGTAATGACGCAGTGTAGCCTCTGTTCCTGCCAGAATGTTCGGCTGTTCCTCTGAGTCGATCACAACGTTTACAGTGCGCTCCTTGTATGAACCACCGTTGTTTACAGTGATCTTCAGGTTGTCCTCACCAATCACCTTGCCGGCTGTTACAGGCACTGTGAATGTGCTTTCAGCTGCATTCTCTTTGATTTCACCTATAACAACATTGCCCTTTTCAGAAACAACCTTGCAAGTGAATTCCTCTGCGCGCTCGTCACCATTGAGATTATACTTAACTTCAATGTTCTGTGTCTCGCCAGCATTCAGTTTGAGTTCTGCCGGTGAAGTCTCTATTGTGAGATTGTTGTCGTCCTTACCGTAAACCTCGAATTCCCAGATACGGAGTGTTCCGTTAACGTGCGGAGACAGACGTACATAGCGTGCTTTGTAAGGAGCGATGTAATCGGTCTTGATAGACTCGCTCTCACGGTTCTCCTCATCAACTACAGTTGTCCAGTTCTCACCGTCGTTAGACAGTTCGATTGTGTAAGAACGGATCTGGTCGCAACCGCTTTCAGGTCCTGAGTTAGCGTCGTAGATGCGGAAGCCATAGATGCGGTAAGCACCTTCAAGGTCGAATATAACCCAGTTGTCGGCGCTGACGTTACACCACTTCTGGCTTGTGCTTGACGGTCTCTGTACGCCGTCGATAATTCTTTCAGGAACTTCAGTCTCGTTTGTAGAACCACTGTAAGAAACTACAGTCTTATGCATTACAACATTGTAAACCTCTTTTTCCTCACCGGTTTCCATAACGTCGAGAACTTCCTTAGTGGTTGTTGATGTACCAACAACATTGGTAGCCTCTACAGTTACGCTCTGACGGCCGCTCTTCAGACCCTTAACAGTGATCTCACTGTCGGTCAGTTCGCCTTCAACAAGCTCGAGAGATTCCGGAAGAGTCCACTTCCATGCTGTCGGTTTGCCTGTACCCTTAACAGAGATAGTAGCTGTCTCGCCTACATTGATGTAGCTCTTTGAGAGTTTGAATGTAACAACCGGAGTTGTAGGAGCCGGATAGTTGACTTTCAGAGTCTGTGCCGGCTGCTGCTTCATGTCTTTCATTACAGGAACAACAAGCACGTTGACATAATCATCGTTAGCGTTGCGCTCGAATGTCGGGATATAGAAACCCTGACCGCGTGTCTGTCCGATGAGTGTGCGTGTGCCGTCAGCTGTTTCCTTGTAGATATCGAAGTGATCAAAATCGGCAGTGTAGTCATAATCCCATGTAACACGGATATCACCCTTCTCCTCACCGAGTACGCTTGTTGTAGCAAGGTTGCTTACAACTACTGAAGCAGGAGCATAACCTGCAGGCAGTACAGCGAGTTCACCAAGTGACAGTTCGTATGCAGCCACGTCAGAACCTGCTTTCAGGTTGAGGGCAATCATATAGATTGTGCTTCCGTTGAGAGAAGACAGATCGTATTCAGCTACGGTCCAGCCGTTCTTTTCTGATGTTGTCGGGTCAGAGAGTGTTGTCATTGCTCCGTCAACCTTACTTTCGGTAGCAAGCTTAACCTCTACAGAACCGGCAGTGTTTGTCTTGTAAACCAGACGGAGTGTTCCACCTGCATTAACAGGGATCATGGTCTTGTAAAGACGCATCAGATGGTCGCCAGATGTCAGCTTACCGGTGATCTTGATAGAGCTACCGAAGTTGTATGCATCGTCCCAGTTGATTGCAGCTTTCAGATCGCCCTTGTTCTCAATCCACCAACGCCATGTAGGCATGATGCTCTGAACACCACTGTGGTTCCAGTCCTGTGTGCCCTGCTTTTCACCTTCTACGAAACGATGTTTACCAACGCCGACGCAGAAAGAAGTCTCGAACGGCATAGAGGTAATAACAGAACGCTCAATCATACGACCAGAAAGTCCCGGCCATCCTGATTCTGCAACGTAAGACGGGTCGCCCTGAAGGTTAACCCACATTTGCTCTTCGTTCTGGAAAGTCTTTGTTATGGCAGCATATGCGCGCTCGCCACACTCGTCCTGTGTACCGAGAAGGTTCTTTACATTATCCTTCCAGATACGCTCTTCCGGACAGAACAGGTCAAGCGAACCTACGTGACCGGTTGTAGGCATTGCTCTGTCAAGATAAGTTTTATATCCTGTGTGTCCGCCGTATACAACCTGTACACCACCGTATATCTTTGAGAAAGTCTCAGCTTCGGTGCAGCCAAGCTGTGATGCGTATCCACGGTAGTCGCCCGGAGAACCGTACTCAAGGAACTGAGATGTGTTCTTGTGAGACTTGAGGATTGTTACATTAGGACTCATGCTTGCATTATACCACTGGATTTCCATCTGTGTATCGCCATTCTCGTCAGCGATTTTGTTGAATTCTTGGATAAATGCGACCCACTCTGAGGTTGAACCACCGCCGGTCTCTTCGTTGATGAACCAACCGTCAAAGCCCATATATTTTGCTATTTCATACAATTTAATAGCATAAATGTATTTGCCGTTCTCCTTTGTGAGCATCTGGCGAACCCATTCCTGTTTGCCACCGTAAGCCGAAGGTGGGAAGAATATCTGTCCCAAAGACTTCACACCGCTCTGGTGTGCTGCGTCAGTAGAAGCTGCTGGAGGAGGAATGATGATACCTTCACTTGCCGAACCTGCCCAGTAAACAAGCTTATCCATGTACTGCCAGTATGTAGGCTGATAGCCAAGGAAGTTGTTCGCACCCTGTGAAGGACACATTGAACAAGTAGGATACAAAATTGTAGCGTTACAGATCTGTCCCTCGTAGAACTGATTCTTGTTAGCCTTCATGAGCTCCGGCTCCTTGAAACGTTCTGCCAAAGGCACCATTGAACGGTTAAACTTCGCATCAGGATCGGTCTCCGGAGACCAGTTCTTGATGTCGTCGGGATGCCAGCATCCGCTATAAGGCTGCTGAGCGTTGACGCCAGTCGCTGCAAAAAGTGACAAGAACGTCATGACAAGTAGTTTTTTGATCTTCATAAATTAAAAGATTAATAACAAGTTAATATATTATTTATTGTTTTGGTTTTATTTCCGGTCAGTAGCATCCTTAGATGCAGTAGGCAGTTTTCAGTCTTTTCATAATCATAACAATCCCTTTTCAAAAAATACTTACCACCATATGATATTTTTTTTATAAATACTGAAAATTTATACCGAACCATCTTCATGCCGACCATATATTATTGGAATATTGGACCAACAGGCAGAAAATAAACAAAAAAACAAGGGACGAACTTTCAAAACAAGCTCGTCCCTCCACAATTAATAACACTAAAAAAACCGTACTATTACAATTACCTCATTATTTTTGATGATGTTGAAGCCGTACTTCTGAAGTTGTTTGGCTGCTGTCTGTTGCCGCTGCCATCATTTGTATCAGCAACGTCCCACCACAGTCTTGTACCCTGAGTGTTGGCTGCCTTGAGTTCCTCGTGCTCATTGAAATATTTGTTAGAGCTTTCGCTGTTAGGATAGAGCAGTCGCTTTATCATCTTGCCTTCAGGAACATCACCTCCGGATGAGTTGGTGAGCTGGTTAGCAAGAGCCGGATAATCGGTGCGGCGGAAATCAGCCCAACCTTCATTACCATTGGGGAATACTGCCATCCACTTCTGTGTGATGATGGCCTCGAGTATCTTCTCCCTGTCACCACTGCTGAAAGTACCGTCATTGAGAACCTTCAGACCACTGATGTAAGACTGTGCAGCCTCCGAGTCAATCTCATAATAATCCATGGAAGCCTGTACTCCTGCGCGGAAATATCCTTCTGCATCCATTGTAAGATCCTGTCCGGTCCATCCGCGGAGAGCAGCCTCAGCCTTGAGGAAAAGCGATTCCGAATAGCCCAGCCATACAGTAGGACGTGCATAGTTGAACCAGAAATCCTTGTTCAGAATCTTTGAAGCCGGTTTCGGCTCTGTGCGTGTGATACTGTAATTCAATATACCCATGTCAATTTCCGGAGCCTGTGCGCCACGCTTGCAGCCAGCAAAGTCTTCACGAAGGCTTTCCTCTCCGGCAGCAATTGATGTGGAAGTCATCTTGGCACGATACCAGCATACGAGACATCTCGGGTCGATTGTCTTTTCCACGTAGTCGTTGCGGCCGGTCTTTATCTGATAAGTTCCACCACCGGTACTGAGGTTACGATACATCTGTTCAAGATCCCATGACATTACACTTTCGCCTCCGTATGCAACAGAACACATTGCGAGAGCGTTCTCATCACCACCAGAGTCATTACCGCCCATTTCCGTTGGAGCGTATCTTGGAACTGTCTGCATGTTGTCGTCATTGCTCTGCATGAGTCCGTACTGGTTGTTCAATGCGTTCTCAGCCTCCTGCTTTGCTCTCTCAGGAGCGACATTTGATATACGGAGAGCCAGACGCAGACGCAGTGTATTGGCAAAACGCAGCCACTTGTTCACATCACCGAAGTAGCAGATATCCTCGCGATCAATCTTATACTGTGAAGCATCGTTCGGCTTGATGCTGTCCACTGCCTGCTCAAGCATTCTGAACATAGCATCGTAAACCTCTTCCTGTGTGTCATACTTCACATTGTTTGTTTCAGGAATACGTGCCTGTGCATACTCGCGGAACGGCATTGCACCGTATGTATCTGTATTTGCCAGAGCAAGGAACACATAATATATACGTGTGATATAGAACATGTTCTTGTATTTCTCCGGATTGTCATTGAACTTGTATGCTCTCAACAGTGTGCGGTATTCAGAGCTGCGCTCATTGTAGAAGTGTGCCCAACGCTGTCCAGACCATCCGTCACCATAACTGTAGTCAGGTGTTTTCATCGAGTGCTTCGGCTGGTTGTTTGCAACATAACCGGCATAGATGTCATGACTCAGGTTGGTTGTGATCTGATAATCGTTATAATATCCCTCATACAGGAAGTTACGGAATGTAGAAGGAGCATCTGCCAACGCTGTCTTGAGTGTGGCCGAGTCTTCTTTGCTTACAGTGAAATTGATGTTCACATCGGCATATTTAGTATTGTCCTCATCAGGATTGTCGATGTCGCCTCCTGCTCCGGTATTGTCTTCTATTTCGTAAGGATTGTGGCTCATATCGTCGAGATCATAGCATGAGCTGACGGTGCAGGCCATGGTCAGTGCCAGAAATCCATTGAATATTATTTTGCGTTTCATTGTTGTTTTAAGTTTTAAGAATTGCTTTTTGCTTCTTTATTATATATTGATAATGTCCATCGCCACAAGCGTATGTCCGATTACGTCATCAGAATCCGAGATTGATTGAGAAACCGAATGTACGTGTGTAAGGCACGGCCATATAGTCGAGTGCCTGTGAGAACATTGTCGTGTCATATCCACCGTCGGGGTTACCCGGAGTATGTTTCATCAGGAAGCACAGGTTGCGTGCTACAAACGACATCTTGAGCGATGTGAGCGGGGTGCGTTTGAGCATCGACTGCGGGAACGAATAACCTATTGCAAGTTCCTTGAGTTTTATGTATGAAGCGTCATGAACGAACTCCTCAGCGTATCCTCTCTGTGATTTGTACAGACCGATTGTAGAATAGTAAGACTGTGCGCTTACAGGAATGTCATTCGGAGTTCCGTCTTCCTTAACACCGGGAACTACGAGATAATAATCCCAAACGCCGTTCACCTCTTTGTATTCACCACGATAAGCTGTGCGCTCAGATGTTCCGACAGCTGTTGCCATACCTTCTGACACTGAAACAACATCACCACCGAACTTCATGTCGAACATTGCTGTAAGGCTGAAACCTTTGTATGTCAATGTAGGAGTGATAGACATGAGCAGGTCTGGCTGTATGTTTCCGATAGGATGATCGAGCAGATACTGCTCCAGATTGCCGTTTCCGTTTTCCGGCTGAGGCAGACCGTTAGAACCAACAACGATGTTTCCATGCTCGTCGCGCTTCATAAGGTTGTTAGCATAGATGTCGCCAAGTTTGCCACCGGCCACTGCACCAACCTTAACAGGCATGTTCGGGTCGCCGTTGAAATAAACTCTGTTCACGCCGTCAGCAAGTTCTTTCACTACCGAACGGTTGTGTGCGATGTTCATAGTCAAGTCGAATGTGAGATCCTTTGTCTTCACCGGAGTACCATAAAGCATGAATTCAACACCGGAGTTTGTGATCTTACCGGCATTAACCCACTGCTGTGTCCAAGGTGCGGAAGCATCAACGAGCATTGCCTGGTTCTTCGTGCTGTTATAATAATATGTGAAGTCGAAGCCGAGACGGTTGTTCAGGAACTTCATGTCAAGACCAACCTCATACGAAGTCTTGATCTCCGGTTTGAGGTTTCTGTTCATCATAATTGTGTTTACCACCGGTTTGCGGATACCCATGTCAAATGTAAACTTGCGTGTGTTGTACAAGCTGTATGGTGAAGGATCCTTACCTACCTGTGCGGCAGACACGCGCAGTTTTGCGAAAGTAACCCATGAAGGCAGCGGTTTGTTGATAGAGCGCATGAAATCTGAGAACACGTAGCTCACACTTGCAGACGGATAGAAGAACGAATTGTTCTTTGCCGGCAGTGTTGACGACCAGTCGTTACGTGCTGTAAGGTCGAGAGAAAGATACTCATCGTATGCGAGCTGTGCAGATCCGAATACAGAATACATCGCACGCTCGTGTCCGTCGTTGTTGGCAGAAACCAGACGATAACCTGTGTTGAATATCCAGTTGTCTTTGTCAAGCATGTTCTCAACGCCGACATTGAGTATCTCATAGTTCAGATACATTATGTTTGCGCCTACGGTATAACCAAGACGAAGTTTCGGAGTGAGCTGGTTGTCACCCATCAAGAGGAACTGTATGTTCTGCTCGAAGTGGTTTTCCTCACCACGCTGCATGTTGTCGTTGGTCAGCATTTCCTCCCAGCTCTGGTCCGGAGTGCTTATGGCCTGGTCGCCCAGTCCGAGGTCGCTTGTCTGAATGCGTGTGCGGTAGTAGTCGAATGAATATTTTGCATTGAACTTCAACCAGTCTGTCAGATTAAGGTTTGCAGAATAGTAACCGAACGCTCTCCATCTTTCGTCAGAGTTCTGATAGCGATGACGAACATAGTACGGGTTAGAATACTGCTGGTCCGGACCGAACCAGTTCTGGTGCAGACGGTCTGACGATGTGTAGTTGTTGGCAAGGTCGCTCAGTCTTACGTTGCCCGGGATGAGCAGCAACTGTGCCACTTCGCCGTTAAGACCTGTATAAGGACGGTTCTCGGCTTTCATATGAGAAAGCGAAATCTTACCGTCGAACGACAGATAGTCGTTTATCACTGTTCCGGCGTTAAGATCTGTAGTCAGTTTGTCGAGAGTCTCGTCCTTGAACAGACCGTTGTTGCCGTTGAAGCCTACAGATACACGGAAGTGTGATTTCTCTGTTGTATTGCCCAATGCCACTGTGTGGAACTGAGAGAAACCTGTGTTGAAATAATCCTTCAGCTTGTCGCCATAATATTTATAAGGTATCTCCTCACCAAGCCATGACGGTTCGAGATGACCATCGAGAGCCGGACCGAATGAAAGTTCACCGGTAATGGCTGTTTTGTTGCCATCCTCGTCGTAAAGATAGTTTATCTTTCCGTTTGAACCCTGACCGTACTTTTTCTGCATCTTTATTGTCTCCGCAGCCTGGCTCCAAGTGAAGTTTCCGTTATATGTAACGCCGAAGCCCTGCTTGTGAGAACCCTTCTTTGTGGTAACGAGTATCACACCGTTACCGGCACGCGAACCGTAGAGAGCCGCAGCGTTCGGGCCCTTGAGCACAGAGATAGACTCGATGTCCTCCGGGTTGATGTCGAACGATGTACCACCACGGTCGTATCCGCCGTATGCAGAAGCGTCTGAAGTCTGATCGTCGGTGAAAGGCACACCGTCAACGATCCACAACGGCTGGTTGTTATCTGTGAGAGAAGAGTTACCACGGATGGTTATCTTAGTAGAACCACCCAGACCTGTGCTTGCAGTGTTCATCTGCAGACCGGCCACTTTGCCTTCAAGAGCACCTGTCACAGAAGGATCGCCGGTGGTGTTGAGAGCGTCGCTCTTGATGTCCTGCACCGAATAACCGAGCATCTTCTTCTCACGCTTTATACCGAGCGCTGTAACCACAACCTCGTCGATAGACTGTGAGTCGAGCACCATCTTTGCGTTCACCACACCACTTTTGTCGGCTGCAACCTCCTGAGGTTTGTATCCGAGATAAGTGAACTGTGCCACCGGATTCTCCACATCAGTCATCACTGTGTAGTTTCCGTCCATATCTGTCACGGCACGGTCTGTCGTACCTTTTATAGTAACGCTTGCACCGATCAGCGGTTCACCGTTCTCGTCGAGTATGCGTCCGGTGATTTTCTTCTTCTCACCACTATGTTTTTTGGGTGACTGCGGCTGTTCCTTACGTTTCAGATACACCACTTTGTCATCCACCTTGAATGTAACGCCCTTATCCTTGAGCAACTGTGTAAGCACTTTCTCGAGTGTAGCGTTTTTCACGTCGATCGCCTTCACCTGCATGTCGGCCAGATCGTCGTCATAGAAGAACTTGAATTTCGACTGTGCCTGGATTTTCTTTATTACCACACCCAGGGTGGTGTTCGGAGTGTTCAGGGTGACCTGCGCAAACGCTCCCTGCATAGGTGCGACTGCGAACATGAGGGCCACGAAGCCACGCGCCATCCTCTTACTCCACTGATTCTTGTTATTCATAAATAATTGTTTAGTTATATTTAGTTTTTTAATTATCTTGAGTAGAAGTCTTTGGTAGTAGAACAAAAGTTTTTATAAAATTACTTAAACACCATGACATTTTTTTTAAAAAAAGTATCCATCACACTTCTCCCGGCCCTGTAGAAGTTATGTGGGGACATTTATTAATAAAGTATCGTATAACGCAGGAAAAGCTCCAGACAACACGGGACGATATGAGACACGACAGTGCATTTTCGCACGTAATGACAAATCCGTATTGTCACAGTCGAAAAATCCTCATCTCAAGACATGCGCACATTTTCCGTGGTACTTCCGGCACGTCATATCATCGTTTCGAAAGAAAACTCAGACAACGGATTGACAGATTTTCTTGACTTTTTTTTGACAAAATTTTTTCGCGAAAGAGATGTAAAGAAATGTTAAATCCAGTATAATAAAGGCTTATTCATTTCTGACAGCCTTGTCATATACCCTGCTATGGAATACCGGATAATTAATCTTACATTCCGATTATGCCTGTTTCAGCCTCCGGTTTGGTCTATATCAGGGTGTGATATCGTGCATTTCACGCCCTGAAACGGGCAATATCACGTGCTGAAACAGTGCATTTCGTAAGATGAAAAAATCGTCTCCGGATATAAATCACTGATATCCAGCCATTTGTACAAAGCTCTTATTTTTCGCGTATTTGCGTCCGAAGGAAAGTCTGCTCGCAAATACTCATTTATTTTTCGGGGTAGAACTGAAAACTCGAACGGGAAACCACAGAATTCAGAGGGTGTGGAAAAGCCCGGATTATTTGCTTTCAACAGAAAGCGACAACGCCGGTTCTGGATTTAAGACACAGTTGTTTTATTGAAACCTCTCCCCACATGATTCCTGCAAAACCATTTTCTCCGTACATCACACGGTATTCCATAAACGGCCAGACCGCCACAACTACGTGAGTTGTGACGGTCTGACTGTCTTCTGTTTGTCGTGTTCTGCGGTGTGTAGCGAGCCACACGCCGTCATTCGTTAGGCACGAGATATATTTTTCCGCCATCCTTACGATAGCTCACAGGCAGTGTGTTTTTCAGCAATTCAAGTACACTGTCTATGTCGTTCTTGTGCATTATCTGTCCGGAATATGTACGGCTGCCGTCTATTCCGGCATCCACAACTATCTTGACGCCATAAAGCTGTTCGAGCGTATTCGCTATCTGACGCACATCGGCATTATAGAAAGGTATGAGACGGTTGTGCCATACAGCTTCGAGTCGCACGTCGGCGTTCTTCACCATGATGTGGCCTGTCTCGTAATCCACGCATGCCTTCTGTCCTGGTGTCAGCATAACCTTGCCGGAGGAATGACGTTCGGTCACTTCGACAGAACCTTCTATCAGGCTCACCTCGGCCATCTTGCGGTCGCTGTCGATGTCGAAGTCGAACACGGTGCCGAGAACCTTCACGTCAACTGCACCACCCGACACGATGAAAGGACGTGTCTTGTCCTTCGCCACCTCGAAGTAGCCTTCGCCATGGAGTTCCACCCGGCGCACCTCTCCGTCGAAAGTCTTGGGATATCTGAGCGAAGAACCGGCGTTGAGCCATACATGAGTGCTGTCGTCCAGCGTCACCTCACGCGGCGTATTCATAGAAGCCTTGGCCACGATATAGTCAGTCGCACCGAGTTTTCCCATACCGCCGCCCAGATACCACATACCTGCGCTCATCATAACGAGAACGAGAGCCGCAGCAGCATAGCGGATAATACGCATCATACTGACTTCGCGTGCACGAGCACGGCGAATGCGCGTATGAACACTCGTAAGCGCTTTCTCCACCTCTCTGCCCGACATGGTCAGTCCGCTCATGCGACGGTACATCTCCTCAAGCCTGAAAAGCTCGGCTGCGTTATCCTCCGAAGCGTTTATCCAATCCCTCACTTCCTCAAGCTCCTGATCGGAACAGCATCCTGTTAGAAACCTTATTATAACATTCTCGTCCGGTTCTTTCATTACGATACTTTTTTCTATAAAATAAAGACAATAATAAAGGATTTTACATTTATAACAATCCTATTCGCAAAAACACCTAATCAAAAAATGAAAAAAAACTACACCCACAGTAAGAAATTTTCCGAGCCGGTCGCGCAGGAAACGCAGGGCGCGATACATGTGGGCCTCAACAGTGCGCACAGACAGCTGCAGCTCCTCTGCAATGTCGCTGTTGCGCATTCCGTTGAGATAACTCATACAGAACACCTGCCGGCACTTCTCCGGCAGCAGATTGATGGTGTCGTTTATCATGCGGCGCAGGTCGGCATCTTCCATCTTGCGCATCGGGTCGTCCGAAGCACCGCTGTAGAATTCCATGCGTTTGCTGTTTATGTCGTCTATCGCTGCGAGGCGTCATGCATTCACATTACGGCGCTTCAGCGTGTTGAGCGACCTTGTGTACACGGCACGATAAAGAAACGAGTCGATTTTGTCGCCCAAATCTATCTCGTCCCTACGTTTCCACAGTTCAACAAAAACCTCTTCCACCACGTCGTCGGCATCGCTTTCGTCGGTAAGCAGGCTGAGCGCGTAGAAGTAAAGTTTCGAGTAAGTCCTGCGGAAGATAGAGTCAAACACTATACTTTTGTTTTCACGCATGTACTTATATTATTTATGGGATGTAAGAATTTTGCAAATATATAAAAAAAGTGCGATAAGCAAAATCTGTCAGCAACTTTTTTTCAGACAGTCTCTACCATAGCGAAAACCGCATATTAATACACTCTGATGAATAAAAATACAGCGCCTGCCGTTCATATTCCGCGTATCACCAAGCAAGCACTGTTCTGTGGTCGTACACAAGAGTTTCTGACAACATAGCATAACATTCTGACTGTCAACCGTTTTTATCCAAAACAGAGCACAAAAATGCCTTCTTCTGCCGGCCGAAAAGGCGATATGGAACGACAGAAAAGGCTATATGACAGCACAAAAAAGGCTTTCAGAACATACGGAAAAATCGTTTCCGGAAAACAGGAAACACACGGAACGGCTCTTTCTGAATAAAATGCAGTTCATGGAACACCCACTATCGGAAAGAAAAAAAGCGGAACAGGGACTTGCATATTTCTGTTCCGCTTTTTTATTTTATAAAAATCGAGTCAAACCAAAAGTGTATATTCATGCACTTCCGCATATCTCCACTGTCATGAAATGTGCATAATGCACAATACGGGGAGATTCAGCGCATGGTAAATTCGATGCGTGTGGTGCCCTGTACAAGTTCCGTCGTGCGTGCCTTGCGGCTGATACGGCGGCCGCCGACTGTGCATTTCTCAACGCCATCGGGCAGACGCAGCGTGGCCGTCACGCCTACGGGTAACTCCACTTCGAGGCTTATGCCTTCGGCGGTGCGTTGCCAACGGGTGGCCAGACGGCCGTAAGGAGTGTTGCGCGATGCCTGTGCCCAGTCGAGATGTCCGGCATACTGCGGGTCGATTATCACATGGCTCCATCCCGGTGCATCCTCATCGGGCACAATTCCGCCCAAGGCCTGATAGAACCATGTGCCTATACCGTTGTAGCAGTTGTGCACACGGCTGCGGTCGGCATTCCAGCTCTCCCATGTGGTTGTGGCTCCATTGTCTATCATGTAGAGATATCCCGGATAGTCGCGCTGCTTCAGTATGTCGTACATCAGTTCGGTCTCATGATTGCGTGTGACCCACTCGGTGAATATAGGTACGCCCGTCAGTCCTACGGCTATGTGGGTGCGGTACTTCCCGCGCGACAGTTCCACCAGCTTGCGGTGCACGCCTTCATAAAGCGAGTCGGGCACTACACCGGCGAGCATGGCATACGACATGTCGAGCGGTGAACCTGTGGCATAGGTGGAATCGGCTGCATTGTAGAATCGGTTGTGTATGGTGCAGTTGAGTTTCAGCCTCCGTTGTTCAAAAGCGTCGGCATCGGCAGTGCGTCCCATGATGCGCGCCATGTGCACCATTGACGCAAGACAGTCGCTCACAAAGCAGTTGCTCACCAGATCGACCGACCGACCATCGCCGGCATCCACGCCTGCCGGAGTGAGCCAGTCGCCCAGATACCACATGCGGTTGTGCGTGTCGGGCCAGCGTCCGAGCAGTCCGTCGGTTGTGTATCGGTCTACATACGACAGCCAGCTGCACATGTCGTCGTAGTGGCGGCGCATGATGCGGTCGTCGCCATAGTTGAGCATGGTGCGCCACGGAGCCTTGACGATGAATCCACACCAGTATGGTCCACCTCCGCCACCGCCTGCCGGAGCCACATGGGGCAGCGATCCGTCCGGTTCTATCACATCGCCCCATGCCTGAAGCCAGTTATAGTAGAACGGTGCCACGTCATACATGGTCTGCAAAGTCATTGTCGATGAATTGCCGTCACCGCCATATCCCGTGCGCTCAAGATGAGGACAATCCACCATATAGCCGCTGAAGGTCAGACAACGCATGGTGCGGAATATCATGTCGTGTATGGAGTTAAGGTCAGCATCGGAGCACTCGAAGCTCGCAGCAGCCTCATATCCGCCGGATATCTGCAGTCCGGTGCAGACAGGACGATTTGTTGTACCGCTCACACGGACGTAGCGGAAGGCGTGATGATTGAACTTGTTGCAGAACGTCTCGCCCTCGCGTCCGGCGGTGATGTATATGTCACTCTCGCCCTGCGATTCAAAACCTTTGTCCGGAAATATATGGTCGGCATACTCCATACGCACTTCTCGGCCGGCGGGCATGTCGCCCGGACTGAGTCGTAGCCAACCAGTGAACACACGGCCCATATCGATGAGCCACCCGCCGTCAGCCATCTGTGTGACCGAAACAGGCTGTACGGTGCTTATGATTTTGTTACCCTCGCACATCTGTGGCGTGGCCTGCATACCTGGTACAGCCACTTCGGCCACACGATACCACGCGCGGCGGTCGAGCGCTTCGGTACTCATGTCAGTCGGAACGATGCGTCCGTCCACGCGCTCACCGCCAAACTGCAAGGCGTTCCACGTGCCGGTATCGGCATATCCGCCCGACGCAGCAGTCCATGTAGTGTCTGTCCGGGCTATGGTGCGCCAACACAGACCATCCACCTCATCGATGTCTGCCCTCACGAGCGGGCCTTCATATATAGCACCGAACGTCGTCGGCTTATACCATCCCTGCCCCGCCCATATCACAATGTCGGCCTCTGAGGCGCCGGAAGACAGGCAGGAAGTTATATCGTAGGTGACAATGAGTGAGCGACGGTCGAGCTGCGACACGGCCGGCGAGAGCACACTGTCGTCCACCTTGCGCCCGTTGACATACAGTTCATGATAACCCAGCGAGTTGACATGGGCCAGAACGGTGGCACCAGGCGTAACCTTTATCTTCTTGCGGATGAGTGGCGAGCGCATGTCGCCGTTGCCTTTGGCCATGCCCACGAAGCGTCCGGTGAGTCCGCCGAGTGCTCCCACACCGAAGCGCGACACATTACTCCATGCCGACACCACACCATCCTTGTTCCACGAACGCACACGCCAGTAGTATATGCAGCGCGGCATGAGCGTGCGTCCGGCGTATTCCACCATCACACTCTTGCCGGACTCCACCTTGCCCGATGCCCACATGTCGGGCTGTCCGGCGGAAAGCAACGCCGCGTCAGACGCCACCTGTATTTCGTAAGCGGTCTGACGGTCACCCCGGCCGGGTGTATGGAGCAGCCAGCTGAAGTGAGGCGAGGTGTTGTCGATACCCAAAGGGGCACTCATGTTCTCACACTTGAGGCCGTCAACGGTGAACGGCGACGACTTGCCCGCAGCCTGCATACAGACGCAGGATAGTACGGCCAGAAGGAGGGCATAAACTCTGTTTCTCATCATCCTTATGTTTTATAATCCTTTATTTCTCTTTATTAGAAAGCGGATGGGACATGCCGGCAGAGGCTCAGCGGCTTGCAGTGTCGGCAGTACCGAAGTTCTTGTTGGGCTGCGGGCCCATGTAGAGCACGAGTTCACCACCGGCGGTGATGTCGCTGAAGTCGATATGACATGCATTGAGAGGCTTGCCGTTCAGCTCAGCACGCTGTATGTAGATATTCTCTGGCGAATTGTCAACGGCTTTTATGACAAATCGGCGGCCACTGTAATAATCGCGATCGAGCTGCACAGTTACTTTATCGAACACCGGTGAGGTTATCTCCACACGTGTGTCGCCGGGACAATACTGATGCAGACCGATGGCCGAAAGCACGTACCATGCCGACATCTGCCCCACGTCCTCGTTGCCACAGAGTCCTTCCACCTTGTTGGAGTAAGCCTTGCGACAGATATGGCGCGTCCATTTCTGTGTGAGCCACGGCGCACCTATGCGGTTGAAGAGATATGGAACGAAGTGAACCGGCTCGTTGGCATGATTGTAATAGAGGTTCCACATCATGTTGTCGGGCGTGCGTTCGAACATATCGTTGAGGTCGGCTATCACTTTATCGCGGCCTCCCATGAGTTCTGTCATGCCATCAGGATCATGCGGTACGAACCATCCCTGCTGCAAAGGGTTGCACTCAACACAGCCATACCACTCCTTCAACCGGCCTTCCTCAGGCCACGGTTGCCACGAACCGTCAGCCTCACGCGGACGGAACCAACCTTTTTCTGGGTCGAATATGTTACGGTAAGCCTGTGCGGCGGCGTATGATTTAGCAGCTTCTTCGGGCCGACCGAGCATTTCCGCCATACGTCCCAAGCACCAGTCGGCGTAAGCATATTCAAGTGTGTAGGACAGACATTGGCCTCCAGGAGTATAACCAAGAGTGCCGTTGCCGAACTTCTTTGTGGTGGCTACGGCGTAGCGGTAGGCTTCATCGGCATCCCATGTGCGTATGCCCTTGGCCCAGGCATCGGACATCACGGGTATGGCCGGATTGCCAAGCATGCATCCGGAATATGCGTTGAGCATCTCCCAGCGTTCGTAATAGCCGTTACCGCTCTCACGGGCGAGACTTGTAAGCGAATTGATCATGTCGCTGACCACGCGCGGATTGATGAGCGTCTGGAGCGGAAACTGCGATCGGAAGACGTCCCAGCCACTGAAGATGGTGCGTTTTGTGAAGTCTGCGTCGGCAGAATGGATTTTGTAGTCGCCGCCAACGTAGCGGCCGTCGCAGTCGGCATAGGTGCGCGGATCAATCATTGTGTGATAGAGCGCAGTGTAGAACACGGCACGGTCGTCAGCCGTTCCACCCTCGACACTGATTCGCGAGAGAGCTTTGTTCCAACTGTCGGCAGCGCGACGGTGTGCCTTGTCGAAACTGAGACGGGCAACCTCAGTCTCGAAATTGCGGCGTGCTCCTTCAATATCGACAAACGAAAGACCGACCTTCATGTCCACCTGCTCGCCCTCTTTTGTGGCAAACTCGGTGAAAAAGCCTATATGCCGTCCGCTCATGGCTACCGTATCGCGCACGATGCGGGCTGCTGCCACACGCTCAAGATAGCGCCGGCTCACCACATCGTCGCGCTTACGCGACCAGTCTGACGGTATATCGGCCGTCCAGAAACCGTAATGTTCGAGCGGTTTACTGAAGCGGGCGTGAAAATAAACAGTATAGCGTGCCTTGCCATCACCGTTGCCCCAGCCTCCACCTTCAGGCGTGCAGACCATGTAGCCCTCGATGGTGTGGCTGTCGACAACGCGCACCGACTGCTCGGTGGACGTACCGCCGACACGACGGGCTAGGTCGATCTGAATACGCGAGGCATTGTTCTCAGGATAGGTGAAGCGCAACAGGCCACAGCGTTGTGTGGCTGTGCACTCGGCACGGATACCGTAGTCGGTGAGGAAACACGAATAGTATCCGGCGCTGGCGGTCTCAGTCTTTTTGTCATAGCGCGAGCGATAGCCCGGCACCGAACCGTCGGCAGTCCCGGCTATGGTCTTTATGCCGGCTCCGGTGGTAGGCATGACGAGGAAATTTCCGAGGTCGCCATACCACCCCACTCCGCTCATCTGAGTCATGGCAAAGCCTTCTATGGTGGTATGTTCATAGCTGTAGCCCGAACCATTGTCACCACCGGTGATGGTGTTGGGGCTTACCTGAACCATACCGAAAGGCGTGGCGGCACCGGGAAAGGTCTTTCCCAGTCCGTGATAGGCACCGGCAGCATCGACATTGGTGCTGGCTCCGATGAACGGATTGACCGAATCGGCAGGACGGCTACCCTGAGCCATGAGCACGGAAGGCATGAAGACCACAACGGACATGACTGAAACGCGAAAAACATGTAAGAAAGATAATTTCATAATATGGTAATGGCTAAATAGTAATACGACGCCTTCCTGAATGGCGCGGCGACATGCAAATATACTAAAAAAAAGCTGCATAAAAAGTTTTAGTGCAAAGACATGTCAAAAAAACGAGATATATGGACAAAAATATCACATATATCAAAAATATGAATACAAAAAGTTCTCATTTATGTTACAATTTCCCCGAAATATGGTCTTAATGAAAACATATCATAAAATTACGGCAAATAATAACTCTCATTTTTTGTTTTTACATTTGTTTTTTTTACCTTTGTTTCCGATTCAGTTAGCCCGTTATGGGCTGGTGGGTTGATTTTGTCAGAAAAAAAGGACGTTTACGAACGTCATCTTCTGCGTACAAACTTCGCAAACTTGGACGATTATCAGGAAGATGCGGCAACGGAACGTTCACGACGGGTGTATTTTCACTCAATGGACACGGGCCACGGCCCGTGCCATGCGAGAGTAAATATGTCACGACGTGGGCTAACTGCGTTGCTTATCCCTGATGAGGGCATTGCGAAGGCCTGTGCGCAGGATAAGCGGAGAGTAGATTTCCCACGTCTTTTTTGTTTCAGACCATATAACCTAAAAAAGAGAAGAGAACTAAAACCATACCGCCATAGAAGGCGAGAACCGAACAACTACCATAACTACGACAAAACAACTTAAACATGACATTCGCAGAAAACCAAACGGTGATAGACCTAATCAACCGTGGAGACGAACAAGCGATGAGATTTCTATTCACGACGTTCTATCCGCGACTTTACGGATATGCAATAAAATTCGTAAAGAACGACGACGCAGCCAAGGACCTCGTGCAGGAATGTTTCATACGATTGTATGAAAAACACGGTGAGCTGAAAGACATATCACTGAAATCAATGTTGTTCACTATGGTGAGGAATCTGTGTCTGAACTACATGAAACACGAACTCATAATAAAGAAACACATATCAGACATTCTGCAGAAATGCCCGGGAGAAAAACTGTACAACGAGGACTTCGAATATGAAAAGAGTTCGGACATGATAATAGAAGAATTGGAACACAATATTGAAACTGCCATAAACAGCATGCCGGAAACGACAAAGAAAATATTTATCATGTCAAGAGAACAAAATCTGAAACAAAAAGAAATATCCGAACAGACCGGCATGTCATTATACAACGTGAACAAACACCTGAAGCTTGCGATGACAACAATAAAACAGCAGTTGGATAACTCATAAGATGATAATATAGAAAAAAATGCGGTTTGTTGTCCGATAATGTTAAACATAAATAAAAACAATAAAAATCTATCCATGAAAAGCAAGAATTTGCGTGTTCTGTTGTTATAGATTATAAAATATAAGATGCAGAACGACAATTTGATAAAAAACTGGCACTGCTTTACTTCGAAGGCAAAGCAACGGACGAAGAGGAGCAGAGAGTGCTTGATTTCATAAAGGAATCGGCACAGAACAAGATAATTTTCGATAAGTGGGAAAAACGACTGGGCTAAATCACACATACCGGACATAAAGACAGAAAGAGCCTGGGAGGAATTGAAAGAAAAAATGAAACAAAGATAAATTAATACAGAATAAATGGCAGGATAACAACAGACTCAAACCATGACAAACAACAAAGAATCAAAGTTAAAAACATTATAAGCAGCAAGTCTGCAACTATCAGTAAAAAGCCATATCTCTAACAAAATAATATAAAAACGGAAAATCGACCCTGTAGAAATTCTGTGGGGACAGGTTTTATGCATGAAGTGCCGCGGTATGAAGGATAAATTCCGGAGAACACGAGGTATAATATACAGTGAAGTGTATCTGTTCACGTAACAATAAATCCACATTGCCCCAACAGATAAATCCTCACCGCAAGAAGGACATATACTTCCCGTGCTTTTGCCAATGCCTCATATCGGTGTTTTTAAAGAAAACTCCGGCGATGTACTTACAGTTTTTCTTGACTTTTTTTTGACAAAATAAAATCGCAAAAGAGATGTAAAGAAATATTAAATATCATGTTATAAAGCCTATTTCAGTCCGAACTGCCTTGTAGTATATCCTGTTTGAGAATAGCGGATAATCCGTCTTGCGTTCCGATAATGCCCATATCAGCCTCCGGTTTCGTCTGTTTCAGGGTGTGATATTGTGCGTTTCAGGCCATAAAACGGGGCATATCATGTGCCGAAAGAGTGCTTTTTGCATGGCATAAAAATCTCTTTCAGATATAAATATCTGGTATTCAATACTTTGCGCAAGTCTCTCATTTCTCGCGTATTTACGTCCGAAGGAAAACCAGAGTGCAAATACTCTCTTATTTTTTGGGGTAGAACAGAAAACTCGGACGTGAAAACCGCTGATTACTGAAAATCTGTAAACGGCCCATATGGCTTCTCTTTCTGCTGAAAGCAACAACACCGATACGTGACTGAAGCCGCTGTTCCTTATTGCGACAAATCACCACCGGATTTCTACTGAACAGAAAATCCCGGACAGGGACGACCATAACGCATGTCGTCACCGCATCCGGGAATAATCAGTATGTTATAATCAGCTTATTTGCCTTTGTAACGCATCTTGACAAAAACAGGATAATGGTCGGACGGAGTGCGACGGTCATATTTGCCGAAACTTATTTCAGCAGGAGCATCCTTGCCTTTGAGCGAATTGTCTCCCGAACCTGCAACAGGCGTCCAATAGGCATTTGTGAGTACACCATAGCGGTCGACATCGAACGCCGGAGAAACAAAAACATGGTCGATGCGGCTGTCTGTCTTCAGATTTGAATCAAACGAATTGAACGTTCCGTTCTCAGCGAAACGCAGACGGCAGCACTCATAAGAGTCTTTGAGAATGCCTGACTTGGTAAATATATCATATATCTCATCGTTCTGATCGACATTGAAATCGCCGGTAAGAATGACCGGAGCACCCTTTGCTATCTCCTTTATCTTCTTCACAACGAGTTTCGCTCCCTCACGACGGGCCACTACACCTACATGGTCCATGTGAAGGTTGAAATAATAGAACTTGAACTTAGTATCTTTCTGCTGGAACTCACCCCATGTGCATATGCGAATGCAGGCTGCATCCCATCCGAGTTTTGGAGTATCTGGAGTTTCGTTAAGCCAGAAATTGCCCTTACGGAGAAGTTTGATACGGTCTTTCTTGTAGAAAATGGCAGAATACTCACCGGCTTTCTTGCCGTCATCACGGCCGACACCGATGTATTTGTAACCGTCGAGTGCATCGGTGAGATCGCCCAACTGCTCATGAAGCACCTCCTGAGTACCGAAGATGTCGGGATCCTCGAAATTCACCTGGTCGCATATTACCTTGCAACGTGTTGACCATACATTGCCGGCAGCATCATCGCCACTGTTATGATTGCGGATGTTGTAAGTACCAACAAAGAGCGACTGGGCGCATGCAAAAGAGGCTACAGCCAGCAATACGAATAGAAAAGAACAACGTTTCATAATGTCTGGATATTTTGTTTGTTATTTAAGTTTGTTTATTTCGTTTGTGAATGAATAAGGGAAGTCTGCCTCCGATGTGCCGCGGCTGCGGTTGGGTTCAGCAGACATGGTATAGACAATATTGCCGCCCTGCATCAGAGCATCGTGTGTAAGATAATTCTTCGTGTAAGGGCTGCCATTGAGAGTCATGCTGTTTATATAGCGGTTTGACGGGCTGTTGCCATCGGCTGTGACGGTCATTGTATTGCCGTTCTCAAGATGAAGCGTCACCTTGTCGAAATAAGGCGTGCCGAGCACATACTGGTTAGAACCCGGACAAACGGGATAGAAGCCCAACGCCGAGAACACATACCACGCCGAGGTCTGTCCGTTGTCCTCATCGCCGCAATAACCGTCAGGATTGGCATTGTAGAGTTTGTCCATCGCCTCGCGTATCCAGTATTGCGTTTTCCAAGGCTGTCCCGAATAAGCATAAAGATAAATCATATGCTGTATGGGCTGATTGCCGTGGGCATACTGGCCCATATTCATCACCTGCATCTCACGCATCTCGTGTATTATGCCACGGCTGCTGACGTCGGGATAGACAACAAATACAGAATCGAGCATGCTGTTGAACACGTCTTTTCCACCCATCAGATTGATGAGTCCCTGAGGATCGTGGAAGACACACCAGCTCCAGTGCCAGCTGTCACCTTCGGTGAAGGTTCGGCTCCAGGCTGTCGGGTCGAACGGAGTTTCGAAACTGCCGTCGGCTTTCTTGCCACGCATGAGATTGAAGGAATGGTCGAACACGTTCTTATAGTTCATCGCATTCTTGTAATATTGCTTTAATTCCTTATCAGACTTGCCCAATGCTTTACCGAAACGGTATATGCACCAGTCGTCGTAGGCATATTCGAGAGTACGTGCGACGCTCTGGCTGTGCTTGTCGCATGGCACATAACCCAACTTGTTGTATTCTTCAAAACCGAGACGGCCCGTTGATGAAACCTTTGGATGAACCGCATTGGCTCCATGCTTCACTGCTTCCCACAGCGTTTCTGCTTCATACCCGCGCAGACCTTTAAGATAAGCATCGGCCACAACAGATGCGGAGTTGTTGCCCACCATACATCCGCGATGGCCGGGGCTGGCCCACTCAGGCAGGAATCCGCTCTCCTTGTATGCATTGACAAGGCCTTCCTGCATCTTCACATTCATCGACGGATACATCAGATTGAGGAATGGGAAAAGGCTGCGGAATGTGTCCCAGAAACCGGTATCGGTGAACATATAGCCCGGCAACACCTTGCCGTTGTAAGGGCTGTAGTGCATCACACGGCCATCAGCATCTATCTCATAGAAACTGCGTGGGAAGAGAACCGAACGATAAAGGCAGGAATAGAACGTACGGAGATGATCTATATTGCCGTCGGCCACCTCGACACGACCCAGAACCTCGTTCCAACGTGCACGGCCACGGGCAGATATTTCATCAATATTGTCATCACCAAGTTCTTTCAGGTTGAGAATCGCCTGTTCGGAACTTATAAACGACGAAGCCACACGTACATTGACCTGTTCGCCACGCTTTGTCTTGAAGCCGACGATGGCACCGGAATGATTGCTCGTTGAACTTAAAGAAGAGGCGTCTGTTTTTCCGTCAGCAACGGCAGCAGTGTAAGTGAACGGTTTGTCAAAAACGAGTACAAAGTAGTTTTTGAAGTTATCCGGCACACCGCCGCTGTTACGCGTGGTGTAGCCTACAATCATATTCTTCGACGGAATAATCTCAGCATGCGAACCTTTGTCAAAAGCGTCGAGCACGATATAAGCCTTGTCTGTTTCCGGGAAGGTGAAACGCATGGCCACTGCACGTTCTGTCGGCGCCAGCTCGGCTGTGACATCATGATCGGCAAGATATACTTTATAATAATAAGGACGTGCCACTTCTGCCTTATGTGAGAACCATGAGGCACGTTTTTCCTCATCAAACACAGCCTCACCCGTAACCGGCATCACAGAGAACTGACCGTAGTCGTTTATCCACGGGCTGGGCTGATGAGTCTGTTTGAATCCACGGATCTTATCGGCCCAATAGACATAAGTCCATCCGTCGCCCATTTTTCCTGTCTGGGGCACCCAGAAATTCATACCCCAGGGCATGGCTATGGCCGGATAAGTGTTACCGGTGGAAAGTTCGAACTTGGATGCCGTACCAACAAGTGTGCTTACATAATCCACTTCGTCGGCAGCTCTTGTCTGCAACATCGTACAAATACACAGAGCTGTGAATAAAAAAAATCTCCTCATTTGTTTTCCGGTTTTATATTGTTTGTTTAGTTGTCAGAAATCAGAAAAGGCTATTCCGGTTGTCGGCTCACATAATACAGGGCCGACGACAATATTTCGGTTCACACAGGCAAAGGTAATGCAAAAATCCGGTACAGCCCAACAAAAGGCGTATTTTAATCAGAAATTCATATCATACAATTCTAAAACAAAAAGAGCCGGTGTCTCACGACAGCGGCTCTTACACATAACTTATAAAATTATAAACATTAATCTTCCACTTCGATATCAGCGTCCGGATAATCAACCTTGAATACGTCTTCGCTCTTTGTCAGAGTTGCCTCATAGCTGTAGCGTACATCGCGGTCTTCAATTGTGATGTCCTTATATTCATATTTCAGATATAATTTAGTCATCATAACAAGTTTACGCGAATCTGAAGTATTCTCATAGAACTTGAATTCGTATGTTCCTGCTATCTCATTCAATTCGATTGCGTTGTTCAAAGCAGTCATTCTTATAGTTCCGTCTTCATTGAAATGCAGATTGAGAATGAAGTTGCTACGTCCTTTTGTCGTACGGTCCACATTTCCTGCATACAGATAGCATTCATTCTTAGAGATTGCATAAAGTTGCTTTCCTGTAGCCTGTGTTGTGTACGATGTACCTATCTGCTGCATATTTCCATTACCTGAATAAACGCCAGAATATTCATTCTTCAGATTGAGGAAATAAAGAGCCTTAGTGTACTTAGACGGTCCGACAGGTTCTCCTTCAGAAGATGCGATCTTTATAGGAAGCACATACTCTGCATAGATATTATGCTCACGCAGTTTGTTCAAATCGATCTTACAAAGAGCTCCGGCATTCAACTGACCAGAAGGAATAACGTATGAAGACTTGTCAAACGTATAGCAATCCTCAGGAAGCAACAGATAATATGATTCCTCATCATATTTGTTCTTGTCAAAGTTATAATCTGCCAGAGTATCTTCGTCCACAGCAAGAGAAATGGTGATATCCTTTTTATTGCCGGTCGTTCCGTTCACACCAAAATAAACAGGAAGATCAACAGTGTTGTCATCGTTTATCTCCATCTCAATATTTTCCTGCCATCCGTTGTTCATCAGGTAAGTATATTTGGTGAACAACTCATAATCAAGGTCATCGCTGCATGATGCGGCACCAAAGAGAAGTACGGCTGCGGCCAGACCTTTCATAACCTTATTCATATGTATTCTTTTCATGATTGTCAATGTGTTTAATTTATTACCAGCCTGGATTCTGTGTCAGGTTCACATTACGTTTCAACTCCTTAACAGGGAACGGCCATAAATACATCTTCTGAGTAAACACCTTCGGCATTGAAGCCACAACAGTCGGACGATAGAACTCCTGTATACGTGTAACGTCATCACTGATGTTGATATTACATCCCATAAGAGGCTGATTTTCTTCGAGCAATGCGTCCTTCCAACGACGGAGATCATAATATCTGAAGCAGTTCTCACCGACAAGCTCAATCTGACGTTCACGTTTGAGAGCTGTTCTGAACAGTTCCTGATTTTCGTAAACCACGTCATCGAAGTCTGGCACACCGGCACGCATACGTATAGGCTTCATTGCCGAACGGATTTCATTCACATCACGCTGAACAGTCATTGTCTCACCGTTATACTTCTCAACTGTATAAGACTGACCCGGTGTCAACTCATTGAGAGCCTCAGCATAGATAAGCAACATTTCCGCATAGCGTATTGTGTTTTCTGTCTTATCCATACGGTATCCACCCTGTGTGAAGGCATCCTCATCGTTCACAAACTTTTTGAAACCGATACCTGTAAGCGGACAATCCTCCTTAAATCCCTGCTTTCCATCGTTCAGATCACGATAATAGAAAATCTGTTTGTTACGATACTGAGATTCATTTGCACTTTCACATGCCCAAATTGATCCACAATATGCGATTGATGCATAAAAACGCGGTTCACGGTGTGCATACTGCCAAGAAACATTTGCCGGCAGGAAAGGAGCGCCACCAGGGTTCGTAGGATTGTCTGAAGTTGTAAAACCATCTTCCTTGTAATATCCTGTCGCCTCAGCTTCCTGAATAGTCTGGCCATTGTCCATATAATAAGCATCAACCTGTTTCTGAGATACACCGATAAGGTTAGAACCACTCAGTGTACGTGGCATACAATTAGACACCCAATGGTTTATCTGATCTCCTCCACGGCTTGTACGGGTGAAGATAAGTTCTGGATTCTTTGAACCGATAATTGTTCCATCAAAAATGGATTTATATGAGAGATAAGGATCCACATCAGCCCAGCCGTCTGGGAATTTCTTGTCAGAATATTTCTCATTATATGGAGGACGCTCATATTCAGGAGTTTCCGGATCCGGCTCTATTGTATAAAGTTCATATATGCCCAAATCCATAACTTCCTTAGCGGCAGCGGCAGCTCTTGCCCATTTCGACTCATCATATTCCTGCGGAACGAGCTGACGGCCATGATTATCCTTGACATTAAAAAGATCCTTGTTTCCGTTCATTAGAGGACTTGCCACCCAAAGCAAGATTCTTGCACGAAGGGCAAGAGCCGCTCCACGTGTCGGACGACCCATATTGTTGACAGTACGTGTCATAGGCAGTGAACGTGCAGCAATCACAAGATCCTGATCGATGAACTCAACAATTTCATCGAGAGATGCTCTCGGCAAAGAAAGTTCCTCATAAGACAAGTTCACATCAAGTCCGTGCTCTGGAATAAGAGGCACCGGTCCGAAATGACGGATAAGAGACCAATAGGCATATGCACGTATAAAACGCATCTGTCCTTTCATATCAGCCTTCTCCACCTGTGTAAGTTCGCCACAGCGGTCAACATTATCGATAAAGGTAGAAGCCTTGCGGACTGCCTCATAAGCCTTATACAGCAAGTTTTCACTGTCACCGTTATTTGTCGAAGCACTGTAATTACCATTCTGATAGTCACGGCCTTCATATTTCACAATATCATCGCTCATCCATCTGCGCATGCCTTCACCTTCAGTTATATACTGTATAGGCTCGAATGCATTGGACAGCCATCCGTCAACATATTTTCTTTTCGAGAAAGCCGAGTCTATCGACAACTGGTCGTAGAAATATTTGTCCACATCCAGATAGTCAGAACACGACGAGAACATTCCGCCGGCAACGATCGGCAAAAATATATATAATAAAATCTTTTTCATGACTATGATGTTTTTAGAGATTGAAACTTAGATAGAAAGAGAATGTCCGGCTGATAGGATAAGCATTTCCGCTTTCGTTGTTTCCTTCCGGATCCCACCACTTGAACGGACTCCATGTAAACAGATTTTCACCAATGAAGCCTAAACGAAGACCTGTAAGACGAATATGCTGTATGATTTCTCTTGGAACGTCATAAGTAATTTCAAGGTTCTTCAGACGCAGATAACTTCCGTCTTTCATCCAGTAGGTAGATGCACGGTTGTTGTTGCTATTGTTGGTATAAGTCAGACGCGGCCATGGAGCATTCGGATTTTCTGTATCCTTTGTTCCGGAAATGTCGCTCGGTATCCATCTGTCTTCTTCAACCATACGCTGCAGAATGTTACCGGTAGCACCATCATGGAAAGCGTGAGGACCATTACCACCCACAAAGAATGTACGCTTACCTGCTCCCTGGAACAGAAGGTTCATACCGAAGTTACGCCATGCTGCACTGAAACCGAAACCGTAGATGAGTCCAGGAACGTTGCGATAGCCGATCGGCACGATATCGTCCTCTGTTATGACACCGTCACCGTTCACGTCTTTATACTTGATATCACCAGGCATGATCGGGAAGTTAGCCAACGCATCCTGTGACGGGCTCTGTTTGATATCTTCTTCGTCCTTGAACAATCCGAGAGCAATAAATCCACGAGTCTGTCCCTGACGGAAGCCACGGCTCATCTTATACCAGAATTCATTTGCTGCCTCATCCTGATCGAGAATCTCAGTATTCTGATATGTCATATTGGCACGAAGTGTGAAGTTAACCTCACCTATCTTGTGATTGAATGCGATATTACCATCGAAACCATAAGAACGCATGCGACCTACGTTAGCCATAGGAGTCTGGTCAGCAAGACCTGTTGACAAAGGCATGTTGTTACGACGCATGAAGATATCGTCACGATTGTCTCTAAAGTAATCCACAGTACCTGTGAACATTCCGTTGAAAATAGACCAGTCAACACCTATATCCCACTTTGTGGCCTTCTCCCATGTCAGGTTCGGTGTACCTACTGTTGTCATACGATAACCTGCGATGTAGTTGCTGCCGAACTGTCCGAAAGCATAACTACCGGAAGCATTCATTTCTGAAATAAGAGATATGTACGGGAAACGTGTGTCACCACCAATCTTATCGTTACCTACTTCACCCCAAGATCCTCTTACTTTAAAGAATTCAAGCCAAGGCAATGCCTTTCTTACCCAAGGTTCCTCAGAAATAACCCATCCTGCAGAGAATGCGGGGAAGAAACCAAACTGTTTGCCTTTCTCAAAATTCTCAGAACCGGTGTAACCGAAGTTGAACTCAAAGAGATAGCGGGATTTGAAAGCATAACGCACCTGTCCTGAGTAAGCAAGGTTACGTTTTGGTATCGAAGCGATGATATCGCTGCCGAGATTCGTATCAGAGTTTTCTTCCTGATAAACCATAAGCAAACCATTCACCTGATGATTCTTGGCAAACAGGCGGTCATATTCAAGTTTAGCCTGCAGATAGTAACGCTTAGTTCCTGATGTAGAAGAGCTCTGTGTCATCGGCTGTACATCCTGCTCACGTTTGAGAATGAGCTTACCATAACCGTCACGATAGTTCTGAGCGCTCCAGAGTTCAGGAGACTTTGAACGTGTGATAGTATTATCATTCCATGTATCGAATGCGAATGTACCAGAGAATGTAAGACCCTTTGTAATGAAATCGAGTTTCTGATCGAGGTTTACGTTTGTCTCCATCTTGTTTTGCCATATTGTTCTGTAACCGGTCTGTGTCATAAGGAACTCAGGAGTCTTCTTGCCGTTTACGATAGGCCACTGTCCGGTAGACCATTTTCTCGGTGTTGTAAGCGGAGTGTACTCTGAGAAAGCCTGCCAAATGTCAGCAGAAGTACTACCAGGCTGTGTACGGTTGATAAGGTAACCACCAATACCAACAGAAAGCACAGTAGTACGTGTGATGTTCATAGTGGTGTTGGCACGATAGTTGTAACGCTCATAAGTAGAGTTTGTGTTGTATTTGTTCTCAGCGCTACGTGTACGATATATACCGTCTTCATTGAAGTAAGCACCAGAAACATAATATGTAGCATTGTCACCACCACCGGTAAAACTCAACTGTGCGCGATACTGTGACGCACCGTCCTTAAGCATAAGATCCTGCCAGTCTACGTTTGGATAAAGGTCCGGATCAAGATTATTCTGTATGATGTAAAGTTCCTCGTCTGAATAAAGAGGTGACTGGTAGCGTGCCAGACGTGCCTCATTGGCCAAACGTGCATAGTCTATAGCGCTTGCATATTCAGGCAACTTACCTGTCTGGTTATAACCATACTGCAACTTACCACTGATTCGTATCTTTCCTTTTTCACCCTTCTTGGTTGTGATAAGAACCACACCGTTGGCACCACGGTTACCGTATACGGCTGTGGCAGATGCGTCCTTCAACACTGAGAATGACTCAATATCCTCGGCTGGAATTTCATTAAGGCTACGCTCAATACCATCAACAAGCACAAGTGCACTCGCATTGGCACCGAAGGTAGAGATACCGCGAATCCAGAAGTCTGACTGGTTCTCACCCGGTTCACCGGAGAGCTGCTGTGTGATGATACCCGGAACGACACCACCGAGAGAGTTGGACAGGTTTCCTGAAGGAGCATTGAGCTGCTTCACGTCAACCGTAGTGAACGCACCTGTCACAGTTTTCTTCTTCTGTGTACCGCTGGCAGTAACAACGACCTCGTCCACTTTCTGACTTTGTTCTTCAAGCACAATCACAACATTCTCAGGATCCTTTATACTTACTACAGGCACTTCCTTCTTTTCAAATCCCAGGTAGCTCACTTCCAGAACCTCGAATTTTCCGGTCGTAATCTTGAATCGACCGTTTATATCTGTTGACGAACCCAAACCAGGCTGGTTCTTCACGATAACAACCGCACCCATTATTGCTTCGCCTTTATTATCCTGTACGACACCTTTCACGGTGACAGAATTGTCTTGGGCATAAACCGCCGCTTGCACAAGACACAGGAGCATCAGTAACAATAATTTCTTCATGATACTTCTATTTTTTGTGTTTGTTATGTTATGTAATTACTCCACGACTACCTTACGTATCACGTGGTTCTCTCTGTCGGCAACAATAATCGACTGGTCCGACAAAATGGTAAGTCCCTCAGGGCAGTTGAACATTGCCACATCAGGCAGACCGTCCTTATATCCGCTTGTACGCGGCATTCCGGCATAGAGTGTAACTTCTCCGTCAGGAGCAATCTTACGGATGCAGTGGTTATATTTATCCGCTACATAAAGGTTTCCGTCCTCATCAAACTCGATGGCACTCGGAGTATCAAACAGAGCAGAAGTTCCGATACCGTTCTGATAACCTGACGTATCCCACTGACCAGCCCACAACTCGGACTCACCAAGAGTTTTTGTTGTAATGTCATAAGGCATACGGAATATACAGTGACGGTTCTTCACTGCCGCATAAAGATATTTTCCATCATTACTGAAAGCAAGTTTCAATTCTGTGTTTGTTGCATTATTCACCTGAATCAAACGTTCATAAGCAAGATCTATATTTGTATTTGCAACATAACGATACAAATAGCCATCACTTTGGTTATTGAAAATAACATCACCGGTTACAGGATTGACAGCAACACCAGTAAACTTAGGATCATCCATTCTAACCAAAGGCTTCACATCAACAAAACCACTTGCACGTGATATACCGACAAGTCCTGCTTTAGATGTACATTCGTTGGCAAAAAGATGTACCATATAGATTGTGTCTTCCTCAAGACTGAACGCTGCAGCTGTAGGTGACTGGAATGGACCAGAACTATTCTGGACAAGTGTTTCAACCAGTCCTTCATACAATTTACGCAATGCTCCGTTCTTATCTGTTCCTCGTCCCTCGTCTATCTCATAGATCACGTCATCGCTGTCGTGGAACAAAGCCCAAGGACGCTGGAATGTAGCAACGTCATATTCGCCGTCATCACGACTTGCGTTTCCGTTCTGTCCGGCAATGGTAGAAACATTACGTTTGTATTTATAGCGGAATTCCACATCTGAAACGAACTCCTTCACGTTGTCTCCCTTGCCTACATACAGTTTCACAAGACCTGTATCAGCACGTGCAGGAACTACAGCATATATGTAGTCGTTTCTCACACCGATTATCGCAGCCTCCTTATCATTAACAGTCACACGCAGATAGCTTGTGTCAGTTCCAAGGTTCTGGCCTTTGATTATCAACTGTGTGCCTACTCCTCCACTGTCAGGAGAAAACGACACAAACTTTGATTCCTTGTTTGCATCAGGCGGATAAACAACGTGTCTCTCCTCCGCAATGTCATTATCGGCGCAAGCCAAGAAGATTGCGGCGACAAAAGCAAACATAAACGAGAATTTAAACAATCCGTTCATAAAGTTTAAGTTAATAAAAGATTTTAATAATTAGGGTTTATTTATTTTGGTTATTTAAAGGATATAACAATTAAAAATAAAAAAATTAAAACGCACTGTAATTTTTTTTAAAACTCGTTTTTATTTTAACACAACTGCAACGTCCTGACAAATTTCTTACGCTGCCAGTATATTATAAGGACTGAACACATATACGATAGGTATGTCCGGGCTTGGTCATAAACTCCATAACGCCGTCCTCTACGGTCTTACATTTCATCCTGCGTCCGTATTTTCCCGTCACTTTACGCACTTTCACACCCGGCAGATACAACCGGCATATGCCTCCGGCCTCCGACTTCACGCTTGCTTCCGTGAGACGTCCGTCGTCCCATTCCGCACCGAATGTGAAACCACCGTGCGCACGCAGTCCCTCGAAACTGCCGTCGTTCCATGCTTCGGGCAGTGCCGGCAGGAGCCACACACCTTTGACTGTATTCTGCATAAGCATCTCGGCTATGGCTGCTGCAGTACCAAAGTTGCCGTCTATCTGGAATGAAGGATGTGCACAGAAAAGATTTCCGTACATGCCACCTGCATTGTCGTCCATGCTCACCACTGTCACATCAGTAATATTCTGAGCCTTTTTCAGCAGGCTGTATGCGCGCTCACCGTCGTTCAACCGTGCCCAGCAGGCAACCTTCCATGCACGACTCCAACCCGTGGCACCGTCGCCGCGCCAGTTGAGCGACACCCTTGCTGCCTCAGCCAGACTGCGATCGGTCAGAGTAGAAATACCACTGCAAGGATAGAGCGCCATGAGATGCGACAGATGGCGGTGACGGTCGTCGGGCGTATCGTCGGTTTTCAGCCATTCCCTCAACTGTCCTTGTCCTCCTATGTGCAGACCGTTGTCGAGCAAAGCATACTTCTCACGCAACTGAGCAACGAAACTGTCGTTCTCGCCCAGCACTTCGGCGGCCTCAAGTGTATTGGCGAACAACTCGTGTATGAGCTGCTGCGCGTAGGCTGTGCCGTCCTCCCAAGGTCCATGTTCTGGCGACCACTCGTCGGGCGCTATCAGTCGTCCGTCCTGCATCTTCAGGCGGTCGAACCAGTAAAGACATGTCTCCTTCATTACCGGCCACGCCACACTGCGCAGATATACGCGGTCGAGACCGTAGGCATAATGCTGCCACAGATGAGTGCAATACCATGCATTGGCCGGGCGGTTGATGAGCCAGTCGGTATAACCGAACAGATTGTTCTGCGTATGCACGGCCCAACCGCGGCACCCGTCCTTGCGAGCCACGCGCTGCCACGAGCCATCTTGCTTCATGGCTTCGGTACTGACATAGTTGATGAAGGGCATATGACATTCGGCAAGGTTCGTAACCTCGGCCGGCCAGTAGTTCATCTGTATGTTTATGTTGCTGTGATAGTCGCACTCCCATGGCGGATTGTTCACGTTGTTCCACAGTCCCTGCAGATTGGATGGCACCGCGCCGCCGCGCGACGAACTTATCATCAGATAGCGGCCATACTGGAAACAGAGCATGTCGAGATAGTTATTATATTTGTGATTGCGCAGCAGTTCGTCGGTGGTCATCTGAGGCACGTCGTCCGTCAGTTCCAGATCCACACGTCCGAACAGCCGGCTGTAGTCCTCCACATGGCGTGCACGCAGTTTCTTGTATGCCAAGGCACTCGCACGCTCCACACGTGCCGACACGCGGGAGTGTACTCCACGCGCGTCACCGCTGGTGTATGTGGGCGATGACAGGTCGAAATCCGTGGCAGCAGCAAGCACCACTGTCACAGCGTCGGCACCGCTAACGACCAACCGTCCGTCCTCCGTACGCACCGTTCCACCCTCAGCCTTCACAACTGCCTGCGCCTCATACTGCAGCAGATCGAGGCGTCCGCTCACAACAAACATATTGCCACCCGTCACTGCCTGCCGTCCTTCGCCGTCCACCATGCGCAATGCAAGATTGAGACGTCCGCGGCTGCCGGGGGTGCTGAGCCTCATCACAACGACGCTGTCGGCATGACTGGCGAAATATTCACGCACATATCGCGTTCCTCCTATCGTATAGCTCACACGCCCCATACCCTCGTCAAGCGACAGTTCGCGGCAATATCCGGAACACGTGTCCGGTGTCTGGAAATCCATGTATATATTGCCGAAGTTGCGGTATGCACCGCGTTTCTCAGTCGAGCCCGACCATAGGGTCTTCTCGTTGAACTGCAACTGCTCATGAGCCACACCTCCGAAAAACATGGCTCCCATGTCACCGTTGCCCACAGGCAGGGCCGACGTCATCCACTCCACGGCAGGTTCGTCGTACCACAGTTTTAGTCGTACATTCCCTTTACTGGCAGAAACGGCACATACCAGAAAAGCCACGGCAAAGATTGTCACACCAATACGTATAATATATCTATCCATATTTTCTTTTTCCTATACAAATCGTGTTATATAATTAGCTAGCTTCAAGTTACGTAAAAGCCACACTACATATTATGTATAACAACCGAATTTTTTAAATATACAAACAACTGACAAAAATATAAAGCCAGCGCAAAGGTGTGGAAAAAATACTCCACACATCAAATATGTCACAGCACACAGGAAAAGCCCGTCTGGCACTGCAGCAAATATTTTCCATACCCATTTACCATATAAGTACCAGACACAACAATAAATCAGTAATCCATTTGTTTTCAAGCAGATACGTACACATAGTAAAATAAGATAATTCGCAGCAGAAATACCTCTTTGCAATAAAGAAACGAAATTAAGCCGTACTGAACAAATCATTTTATAACATTCATAGCACATATCCACAAAACATCATACAGACAACAAAAACAGACGTCGCCGTTCATGGTTTCTGCAACCGAACGGCGACGCTTACGTCATAAAATAAAATCCCAACCTGTATCATGCAACACTATACACAGGCACAACATATAATAATACAAATTTCTCACTCTACATCCTCGGTCTCCCATCCCTTGTTTTGAACTATATTGCGATCGCGGTTAATTTCATCCTGAGGTATTGGAAGAAAACTCATGCGTTTTGTAAATACACGTATCTGTACAGGGACACGCTTGTAGAAATTCATGGCGATATTGCTCTGCTCAGCGACACTACCTTGATTGTTTGTATTGAAGCCGACCATCTGACCACCTTCTCCGCCATTATGCCATGACGGATACACCCATCCATCACCCTGTACCATATCTGCAACGCCCCAACGACGTACATCGAAATAATATTTATTCTCGAAAGAAAGCTCCACGATACGCTCACGATATATGACCTTACGTACAAGATCCTGGTTGAGACTGCCAAGGTTGATGCGTTTTTCTCCCCGTCGATCAAATTCAGTCATGTCTTCAGGAGCAAGCCCCACATACTCCGCAACACCTGCACGGCTACGGATAAGATTCACATAATGGATAGCCGTGGTCAAATCGCCAAGCTCGCAGCAGGCTTCAGCATAATTAAGATACACCTCACCGAGACGCAGCAGAATAGCATTGTTCACACCACCTGTGCTACCAGGATACACCTTGCGGCCAATAACTCCGAATATAGGATAATCGTGGGTACTTCCCGTAGGACCAGAATTACCATTGAAAGACAACACGGTATAGTATGTACGTGAATTATCAAAATCCCACCTTCTGTTTTGGAAAGTCAGAGCGAGATAAAAACGTGGTTCGCGGTTATAGAACTGTTTCATGACAGGATAGCCATCACCAGGTGTAAAATAATTGTATCCAGAGAACTTGTCATTGTAAGGTTTGTCTGAAAGCATGTCACTTTCAGGAACACTAACAGGATTATCCGTATCATAAGTATAATAATCAGGATCATCCTCTATACGCAGGCCTTTGTCTGTAAAAAACATATCGACAAACTGCAGCGGAACAGAATATGCACCTCCGCCTGTTTGCGCATTATTTATTCCTGTGTGACGTGGCGTCATCGGATACACATCGCCGTCATATGTTGAACGATATACTATCATTTCACGGTTGTTGTCGGTCCCAAGACTTGCATAACGGCATGACTGGTACGGGCAGGAAGATTCTATGTCGTTCACCTGATTACCGGATACATCACGCAATTCAAGACTGTATTTGCCACTCTGTATTATGGACCATGCTGCGTCACGCGCATCCTCCCATTTACTATTGTCACGCCCTTGAGGAAACAATAACGTACCATCATCATTCTTCATCGTCATGTAATATGGATCGCCATTGAACAGATAACTTGCACGGAACAGATACACTTCAGACAGAATGCCTTCAGCCGATTCCACAGTCATATTGCCACGGAACTGTGAATCGAACTCTCCAGAACTATTGAACTGTGATATAAGATGGCCGCCATCTATGGCCGAACGCAGTTCGCTTATAATATAATCGAAACACTGATCCACTGTACTGCGAGGAAGCATCATGTCTTTGATGGGATCGCTAACACCAAACACTCTATCACCGATCAACGGCACAGGCCCATACTCTTTCATCAGATTAAAATAGAAATAAGCACGGAGCACACGGCACTCAGCCTTAGTCCATTCCTTCTCTTCACTAGTAAGCATAGGACATTTGTCCACATTTGCCAAGTAAACATTGGCATACTGTATGGCACGATAGCTCTCGGTCCACAGATTCTGCACAAAACCTGTTGACGGGTACATGGTACCGAGAATGATATCGGTCAGTGGCACAGTTCCTGTATCCCACGGGAGATATCCTTCATTAGAAGCTGTACGCCAGCAATAGCTTGTGGCATCAGAAAAACGCATCCTGCGGCTGTCCGGAATATAAGAATAGACATTTGTGAGCCATGATAAGGTCTGGCCACGATTGGAAAACACATCCTCCAAAGATGTAGCATTGTCGGGAACATCGTCAAAATAATCCTCACACGATGTAAAAGAGAATGCCATCATTCCACACAATAGTATACTAAAAACATTTCTTTTCATAGTCATGATTGTTTTCTCCGTTCATTAATCAAAAATTAAAGTTTACGCCAAATGAGAATGTCCTCACGTTAGGATATGACGTTCCGTTGTCCGTATTAAGTTCAGGATCCCACAAGTCAAAATCACTAAATGTAAGAACGTTCTGTCCCTGGAAATAGAAACGTCCTCCTTTTATTATACCGTTACGAGTCCATGACTTCGGGAAATAATAGGATATGGTGATATTCTTCAATCTGAGGAAACTTACATCACGCAGCCACCATGTGCTCGTCTGATAATTGTTTATATTGGAAGGATCGTTGCCGCCCCATGCCAGACGCGGATAAAACACATCAGTCTTTGTAGGATTATCCTCGCTCCAACGGTCTGAGATATTCGCAAATACCGTACCTCCTCCAGAAGGATTAGTAAATGGACGTATACCTCCTCCCTGAAGTTGACGCTCGGCATCGGCCACCCCCTGGAACAAGAAACCTAAACCGAAGTTCTTCCAACGGATATCGCCACCAAAACCATAATAATATGCCGGCACATCGCCACGGCTTATGTAACACTGATCGTTTGTGTCAATATGGCCGTCATGGTTAAGATCCTTATACATTATGTCACCAGGCTTCACAAGCTCACCGGGATAAGTTTCTCCGAACTGTGTTATATTGCGTTCCTTTATCTGCTCTTCGCTTGTGTAAAGTCCTTCCGCTATGTATCCGAGGCTTGAAAGGACATTGTGTCCGCGCTGATCAAGCCATGGATAAGGAGGCGCAGCTTGGGCGTTCTCTATGATTTTGTCCTTATTCCATGTCATGTTGCCGTGCAAGGAGACAATCCAGTCTTTGCCAAACTGGTGGTTGTACTGAAACTGTATCTCATAACCTTTGTTCTCCACTATACCCATATTGGCAGAAATACTTTGCGCAAATCCGGCAAGGAACGGAACGTTGTTACGTGTCACAAATATATTAGTGCGGCGTTCCTTAAAGAACTCTACAGTAAAGGCCAAATCGTTGTTCAAGAAGCTGATATCCAAACCGATATCCTGTTTGCGAACTTTTGACCATTGAGCCTCATAACCATAATTGGAATATGCAAGACCACTGGTACCCCAATATGTGTTATATCCACGTCCACCACCAATCTGTGTAAAATAAGCAAAACGACTTCCTGAGCTATCATTGCCCACCGTACCATCAGAATAACGTATTTTCAGGAACGAAATATATTTGGACACAGGCTTCCAAAACTTCTCGTTAGATGGCACCCAACCTATTGCGTATGCGGGAAACCATCCGAAGCGTTTTCCTGGTTGGAAATTCTCCGAACCAGTATAACCGAGATTCCCTTCAATGAAATAGCGATTGTCATAATCGTATGTTGCACGGAACGACAGACTCTGCTGCTTATAAGGAAGTGTATCAAACAGATTTCCATTATTGGCGTCTGTATAGTTTCGCAGATTAAACAATACAAGTCCGCTAACATTGTGCATCTTGGCAAACGTACGCCGATAATCTAAGGCAGCCTCGAAATAAAATGTACGATAAACCCATTTATCTGACTGGACATTCATATTTGAATTTCCTTTGAACTGTTCGGAAAGTTTTATATTACCATCGGCGTCATAAAGATTTTCATCATCAAGCCATATGCCGGTAACCGGATCGAGAGAAGCCACAGGTTTCCATGTACTATCATCTACAGTATACTGTATGGACTGTGTGGATTTTATATCAAACGCTATGAGAGCATGAGCCTTGAGTCCCTTACTCCATCTGAAATATCCAAGATCCTGTGTGAGCTTGAGATTTGTGTTTATCTGTGTCTCATGCTGTGTGTCATATCCTCTGCGTGTAAGGGTCACCCATGGAGAATCCATACTGCGATCATCCGGAGACCAACCAGGATTCTCTCCGTTCGGGAACATAACAGGGAAGACCACTGGGTTGGTAGACATAGCCTGAGAGTAGATTGTTCCGAAATCCTGCGCCGGATAGTTGCCGCTAGATATCCAACCGCTCACACCAACATCTATCGTCGTCATCTTTGTAGGATGAAGATTTATATTGGTAAGAAAATTATAACGGTCATAATCTATCTCGGTGCTGTAATCCTGGCGCGGATCCGTCTTTGTCAGACCTTTTTCCTTATAATAGGAAAGCGACACATAATAGCTGGCGTTAGGAGCACCACCGCGGATATTCATATTAGCACGCGTGTTCCAGCCAACATCTTTATACAATTCATCAAACCAATCCACGTTAGGATACAGGTATTTGTTTACAGTGCGGTCTGCAAGAAGAGCTGCACGTTCATCAGCCGATATCTCTGGTGTCGGCATTCCATTTGCAACTTTTGTACGCAATATATAGCCATCCGAATAATAAGCTCCGCCTCTCGAATGACGATAAGCCTCATTCGCCGCTTTCATATAAGCTATACCGTCGGCAAGTTCCGGCAACTGAGTCAGCGTTGTCACACCTGCGTAAACATCTACAGAGAACTGCGGTTTGCTTACAACACCAGGCTTTGTCGTAATGATAATAACACCATTACCACCACGCACACCGTAGACAGCTGTAGAAGCAGCATCTTTCAACACAGTTACAGACTCTATGTCTTCAGGATCCAGATTGTTAAAATCACGTTCTATACCATCCACTAAGATCAGCGGTCCTTCATTTCGGTTTGTCATAGTTGATATACCACGAATCCATATGTCGGAGTCGTCCTGCCCCGGCACTCCGGTACGCTGCACTGAGACTATACCAGGAACTCGGCCTGCAAGTACCGAACTCAAATTACCAACAGGAGCCTTGATATGTTCCATCTTAAGAGTAGACTGCGCTCCGAGCACTGATATCTTCTTCTGTGTTGTATAACCGGTCACAACAACCTCATCAACACTGCTTACATGCTCGTGAAGTATAAAGTCAAGCACTGTTCCACTCACTTTCTGCTCAAGAATCTCAAAACCAACATACTGCGCCACAAGAACCGCGTCTTTCGACGAGCATGTGATACTGTAATAACCGTTGACATCGGTAACTGTTTTGTTTTCCGTACCTTTTTCTGTAATAGTAACACCAATAAGAAGTTCTCCATTCGTATCTTGCACACGTCCAGAAACCTTTATCGGAGCAGCAACTGAAGGAAGTGATACAAATAATATCATTATAAGTATGTATGCCTTCAACAAATTCCTTATTCTAATTTTTATCATAATTCTTAATTTAGATCATAGTATGTACCGGAATATAAATTCCGGGGACTCAATCGACATAAAAATGAAAAATACCTATCATAACAAACATAGGCAGTACCGCCCGCATATTTCTGAAAACAGTACTTTTCAATCCCAAGGAATAATAAGTTCCAAACAACATTTCCATATTTCCAACGCCTGTCTGCATCTATTATGAACATATGGAAAATTTATCACATACAGAACTCGCAATCGTTCTACACAAGATAGTATGTTGATTTGTGAAACTTGTGAAACAACGATTATGCCGTTGTTTCACAAGTTTCACAAATACCCTCCGGTTATTTTCCCCCGTTCCGTAATATGGTAAAACTCACGAAGACATCCTGCCATTTGTCTGAAAAGATCGACAGGAACACATTTTTTCAGAATGTCTAAATTACCCATAACTCATCAGTTTTTAATATTATACTATTCTTCCAACAGATATATACATATATATTGCTACACTAGTATCAAAAACATACATAAATTAATGGCGGAACGCGTAAAGACACGCATAAACAACAAAAATTACACCGTAATATCTAAAAGATATTACAACTATCTTTATGATTTTA